>JACLAD010013586.1_pt1 | contig 237174 bp, 214 predicted proteins | sample 8027901 | NCBI WGS metagenome assembly JACLAD01 (sample SAMN15725071, study PRJNA655200) | protist metagenome | isolation source: fluorescence activated cell sorting (FACS) single amplified genomes of... | place: Spain: Blaines Bay Microbial Observatory, Mediterranean Sea | collected 2016-07-05 | reverse complement strand
TTTAAACAAAATTTTACCACGTAATGATGCATCAATTTTCTCAAGTTGTTGTATTGCTATAACTGCAATTTCCAAGTCGCACTCACAAGCAACTGATAAAAGGATTGGAACAACTTTTTTACGTGGGCCAATATGCATTGCTGAAAGAATTGCTTTGCGAATACTAGGCATGGCTGGCTGTTTTGCAATCGTCAACAGCTCTCTGGTAAGTAATGCCTCTTTCTTTAAAAATAGAGCGATCGCTGCCACTTTTCGAACATGAGAATTATCTGATTCGCAAAGCAATTGTTGGAGAGCTAGCACATCCAATTCAAGAGTTTTATGATCAATCAGCTGTTCTCCATCCAACAACTGATTTTTCTTTCTCGATGTCGGATGCAGATGTTCAGACCCTTTCTCCCGGGGAGACTGATCTACGATTGCACGAAGTTCTTTGTAAGCTTCGGTGACTGCATGAAACTTAAGAGAGTTCGCTGCTCCAACCGCTGAATCTGGGTGGTAACGCAAGACAGCTTGTCGGTAGGCTTGTTTCAGTTCTTGAAGGGTGACATCAGGTCTGACACCAAGCTCTGCATACGGACTAAACGTGGGGTTCATTCAATTCCATTGAAGGAGGTTACTCCATGTGATCCTCATTACTTATATGGGCCAGCTGCAAAGAGCATGCACTCCAAGGAATTACTGTCACCATAACTTTAAGCAACTCCTTAAGTTTCTAAATTTGATTATTAATTTTCGAAAAAAATTTTTGGAGAACCATCCTGATTTGATTTCCTCAGGATGCTTTCTCTAAAGAGCTGGAAGGGTATCGGTAGGATTTTTTTCGAGTAGTTGCTGATCGTGAAAGTAACGAACAGTTGTATTTGCAGAGGCGTGCCGAGCGTATGCTTGAACCTTCTGGAGTGGCTCTCCCAATTCAAGTGCAAGTGTGATAGCGGTATGTCGTAGATAATGTGTGGAAATCTTTATGCCTATCGCATGTCCGAGGCGTCGTACAGCTTCGTTTATTGCCTTACCAGTCATTTGGTTGCCCATGCTACGCTGCCCCAAGGAGGGAAATACCCAAGGTGTATTCAATCCAGCTAACTGTAAAGCACCTCTCCAGGCAATCAATTCTTGATAAAGCTCTTCTCTGATTTTTAGTTTTTGTGGGACACCACTCTTTGTTTCCTCAAGAATAGCTATCCAAAAACGACCATCCTGGCGGATATTTTCCCAGTTTAGTAGAGAGGCTTCACTTCTTCGTGCTGCAGTGAAATATAGAAATTTCAACAACACCTTATTCCTGTGACGCAGTAAAGTCTCCACTCGCTCGTCGTAGGCTATGTTTTCATTAGCATCAAGCATTTGCTGAAGCTGATTAACTCGCAGAGCTCCCTTATTGCTCAGTTGAGAGACCTTCTCATTGCGGATCAGCGACGACTTGAATGGGTTTTGTTGAAGATATCCACACTCTGTAAGGACACGACAAATCTTCTTTAGAGCGCTCATCGCTTGGTTGATGCTTGAGGATTTTTTTCCGCTCAACCTGAGAAACTCCTTGTATTCTAGCATTCTGAGGCTATCGAGGCTTTCCAAATCTTGAGCTGAGTGTAGACCGGCCCATTTCTGAAAGTCTTTTAGAGAACGCTCATAAGCCCGCCGAGTATTCAGGGCATAATTGCCAAAAACCAATTCCAATGCTCTCTGAGCTGGTAAGCTCCGAGGAAGATTTTGGGGCAGATTAACAGGTAGGAGGTCAGTCATCAACTCAACTGAAAATGATAGTCTTGGTAAGCCCTTTGAAGGAACCATCGCACGCCAGGTGCTTGCAACAAATTTTCTGCGGGAAGACACAAAACTTGGGTTTTCTTTACGGTTTGTTCCTTCCAAGAGAAGGGCTTACCCAATTTGTTTGATAGTCCAAGCACTGTTTTCTCAGTAACTTTCAGATTTTTGTTGCCCACCAAGAATTGAACTTCACCAACTTCCAAGATACCCAAAGTGTTTTCCGGAAGCAAAACTGGCTGATTTTTTTTCAGACTGATTCGTTCAGACTTTTTGAGAAGCGAGATAAGTTGGTCATCACTGAGACCATACTGAAGCATCGGGAAATTTCTGAGATGGTCACAGTCCTTGAGCCATGAAATTCTCTTCTTCAAAAGTTTATGCCTCTTTAGCAACTCCCGATATGAATCTAAGGAGATTGGCAGAATACGAACAGGGCCAACGGAAACCATTTCTCGTGATACTTGCAAATCAGCTAATGCGTTAACCTCCCCAAGTAATGTCCCTGCTGGGTAGAGCAATCCATTTAGCTGAACTCGCCCCGTCAGAAGGAGAGGCATGTGTCCAGATTCCTTTGCACGAGCAAGGATTTGTTGTCCCCTTGGAATTTCTTCAGTCTGTTGGGTGATAAGTTCTTTCAACTCCTCTTTCTTCAGAGAGGGTAGACGTTGTCGTAACCACTGAAGTGCTTTGTCTTGGAAGTACTTTTCATAATCCAGAGGCACCCTAAGATCAGAAGTTCCAAATTCGGCGGTACAAGCTGAAGTCAATTGATCTTCTGAAAAAGGCAGGGAAGAGTGGGCTAAAATCAATTTTTCCGAAGGGTCGTTGGCAAAGTCAACCACTTCGCCATGAATCATCCCTCCCCCAGCATCAATCTTTTTGACATCGCTCTGTTCAAAGTAACTTTGCAGTGTCTTATCAAAAAAGTCTTCACTGATGTGATACTTCGCTTCGGGATTTTTCATCCTACCTAAAACAGCGCTGGAAACGATATCCGCCAAATGTCCAAAAATCTTTGCTTCGCCGCCTTCCTGATACCTAAAGTAAAAGATGTTAGTTTCGACAGGATGAGGAGAAAAACGTGGTTGGACCTGAACTGACTCGGTCACGTTTGTCCAGTTATCAAACTCTAGATCTACGATTTCAAAAAAATTTTCGATTTCTTCAGTAGGAAGGGAAATAAGATCTGAAAGCTTTTGGAAGGTAGATTTTCTTACAAGTGTGGATGAGAGATATTTGATTTTGCGTCCTCCCTGGAGCAGGTAAGGCAACCCCGCAAAGTGATCATCATGTGCATGGGTTTGAAAAATTCCAGCGACCTCACTCAGGTCAATCCCCAAAACTTCAAGGGTGTAGTGTACATTAGGGCCCGCATCGACCAGATAGGGTTCTCCATCAATCACCAAAATACTGGCCATACAAGGACGAAAACAGTCCCAACCATCACCTTCGCCTGTATGCCATACAGAGAATTTATCTCTTGGTAGCAGTTGATCTAGCAATTTATAGGGAGGAGGATAGGTTTCTCCCTCCTTGAGACTCAAATCCACATCAATGCAATCAGAACCCATCTTGAATTGATACTGATTCATGCCTTTACGGCTAACCAGTAGATCTTCCTTTAGGCTTTGCCAACCAGTATCTTTGACGACACATGTGGCCAATAAAGTATCCGGTGGTTGAATTCTACCAAAGGCAAATTGCATCTTCATGGCCATCATCTCAGCAGTATCCTCCAAACTGACGCCACAATCGATCAACTCTTCAGGAGTCGTCAGACCATAGTTTCCACGATAAATGTATTGGAGTTGAGACTGAACTGCGTTGGCATTGCCAATTAGTATTGGCCGTTCACCCTTGTTGTTTGGGTGATTCGGAATGATTTGACCTTGTTTGTAAAACATCTGCAGAACCGGAAATTCTGCCATGTTTGCCGGCAAGCCATTTTGCAGAAAATTATCCGCAAGCAAAATGGCATTTGGGCCAGTTTCAAAGGTAGCCCCGTTTTCTGTAACCAAACGGATTTTTCCTTTGCTTGCTAGATGCTTCACTGCATCAGCCGGACAACCACAAAGGATACGTAAATCCACTTTGGGTACTTCCAGCCATGAGATGCCTGGTGCCAGTATTTCGTAAATGAGATCAGCCAAAATTGAGACCCTGATTTATTTTCGTTAATGCTTTCATTCCAACTACTGCAAAAACGGTGCGTTCTGCTTCGGGTAGGAGTTAGAAACGAAACATAACGCTAATTCGATCGCAGATTCCATGGAACCAGCATCTGCATTCAATTGGGAGGCTCGGTCGAAAGCTGTTCCGTGATCAACTGATGTGCGAATCAAGGGTAATCCCAAGGTTACATTGACTCCTTTTTCAAAACCAAGAAGTTTGAGTGCAATGTGGGATTGGTCATGATAAAGCGCAATCACGGCATCGAATTCGCCCTGACGATGCCTCAAAAAAACAGTATCTGGGGAAATGGGACCGATACAATTTATGCCTGCCTCTTCCATTAAGTTCAATGCTGGCAGAAGTATTTCTTCCTCTTCCGCACCGAAAAGGCCTTCCTCACCGGCATGAGGATTCAAACCTGGTAATGCGAGTCTTGGATTTTCAATACCCATTCTTCTTAGGGCATCATGAGTGATTTGAGCAACTTCAAGGATTCGCTTTGGTTGAAGTTGCTCAATTGCATTACGCAAAGAAACATGGGTGCTGACATGAACGGCTCTTAGTCCTTCAACAGTAAGCATCATTACAGGTGGGGCACCGTTGCTAAATGCTGAGAGAATTTGTGTGTGTCCAGGAAAATGATGACCGGCCAAATGTAGGGCCGTTTTGCTAATTGGGGCTGTGGTAATTGCATCAATCTGGTTTGCTAGCGCTGCCTCAATTGCAACTTTCAAAAATTGAAAAGATGACTCTCCGCCCCAGGCACTGACTTGTCCCAGATTCCAGTTCCTACCGGAGTGAACCTTCAAATCCACAATACAGGGCCCAACAGGTAATTCATCCAGATTTTCACACTTTCTTAGCTGCAGATTTGAACCAAGTTTGTTGACAACCTGTTCAAGAACCCAGGCGTCTCCAAAGATGACTGGATGCCAATCCAAGCAAGAATTGAGTTTCGTAAGTGCCTTAACTATGATTTCAGGGCCAATCCCATTAGGATCTCCCATCGTTAGACCAATGATTGGTTTTCTTTTTTCAAGCATGAATTCAAAATGGAATTAAAAAACCGCACAGTGTTAGTTACCGGAGCAGGTGTGCGTCTCGGTCAAGCTATCGCAGTCTCTCTTGGCAAACAAGGAATGAAAGTAGCCCTACATTACCACCAGTCTTTGGAGGGGGCAAAAGAAACCTTGGAACTCATCGGTGGAGATTCTAAACAGCATGGTTGCTTTCAAGCCGACCTTAGGCAAGTATCCGAGATTAAACTATTGATTCAGCATATTGAAGCACAACTGGGTCAAATTGATGTGCTGATCAACAATGCTGCTGACTTTTTCCCTACACCCCTTGGTAATGTAAGCGAATCGGAATGGGACCACTTGATCTCACTGAACCTGAAAGCACCATTTTTTCTCTCACAATCAGTCGGGACATCAATGCTCAAAAGAGGTCATGGGAAAATTGTGAACATTGTAGATGTAGCTGCAGAAAGGCCTTGGCCACAGTTTTTGCCCTATTGTGCATCCAAGGCTGGGCTCGTGTCATTGACGAAAGGGCTTGCTAAGGCCCTGGCTCCTGCAGTGCAAGTCAATGCGGTTGCGCCCGGAACAATGCTGCCTCCCCCTGAGAGTAGTTCATTTAGCCAAGATCTAGCCATTGAAAGAAGCTTACTTAAAAAAATGGGGAGGCCTGATGATATCGCCAAAGCAGTCACCTATTTTCTTGAAAATGATTTCGTAACCGGAACCGTATTACCCGTTGATGGCGGAAGAATGCTGGCTTCCTGAACCAATTTGTCTTGCTACACCTAGAATTTTGAAGGAAAATAACTTTTTAATATTCTGTTGATTCAGTCACATGGAGTTACCGAATGAAGATTGATGGCAAGCAATTGACCTTCCCCGAATCTATTCCTGTCAAGTATTCAGCAAAAGTTATCAAAGAAGTCGATGGTGAAATCACTATCGAAGCAGAAGATGACGATTCTTACCTGAAAGTTTTCACACCTTTCCGAGGAGTAGCCAAACTCTACGTTTTTGAAAACGAACGTTGGGTTGACGCAGAAACTTCTCAGCCCTTCTCAGGATTTGACCTCTCGGCTCTTGGGCTCGATCAACTTGGTGATCTTGGAAAGGATGAAGAAACTGAACCGCCGAAGATCATCACCTGATTCTAACCGAAAACGCTAATCGTTGACCCATCGAGGTTTTAAGATCAACCCTTGGTCAGCAACATCCCTTACTTTCACATCATTCCCAACTACTCAAAATGACTGAACGGATTCTGAACGCAGACATTGTCCATGAAATGAGAGACTCCTACATGGAGTACGCAATGAGCGTGATTGTGGGGCGTGCTCTTCCAGATGTACGTGATGGCCTCAAGCCTGTCCATCGACGCGTTCTGTTTGCAATGCAGGACCAGGGAAACCATTACAATCGAGCCTATCGAAAATCCGCCCGTGTTGTTGGGGATGTGATCGGTAAATATCACCCCCACGGTGATGCAGCAGTGTATGACACAATCGTGCGGCTGACACAGCCTTTTTCAATGCGATATCAACTGATTGATGGGCAGGGGAATTTCGGTTCAGTCGATGGGGATGCACCAGCAGCCATGCGCTACACCGAAATTAGAATGAAGCAGATCGCTCACGAGATGATGAGTGATCTGGATAAAGGAACCGTCGATTTCATCCCCAACTACGATGATTCTCAACAAGAACCCACGGTACTACCGACAAAGATTCCGAATCTACTGGTCAATGGATCTACTGGGATTGCTGTTGGCATGGCCAGCAACATACCTCCACACAATCTACGTGAAGTCCTCAACGCCTTCCTCTACTACATTGAAAATCGATACACAACCTCGCTGCCAGATCTTCTAGAACTGCTACCTGGTCCCGACTTTCCCACCGGCGGGATTATCATGGGCAGAAGGGGAATTTACGATGCCTACATGAACGGGAAGGGAATCATTCGCATTCGTGCCAAGACTCATGTTGAGACTACCAAAGAAGGTCGTGAAGCTATCATCGTGACAGAATTACCTTTCATGGTGAACAAGGCCAATCTCCTCGAAAAAATTGCTGAGATGGTCCGGGAAAAGAGATTAGAGGGCATCACAGATCTGAGAGATGAATCGGATCGCAAAGGCATGCGGATGTATATTCAGGTTCGCAGGGGAGATGACCCAAATGTTGTCTTGAGCAATCTTTTTAAACAAACCGCTTTACAGTCATCTTTTGGGATAACAATGCTCGCAATCGTAGAGAAGCAACCCAAGGTGCTCTCGCTTGCTCAAACACTGGAATTTTTCCTGCGGCATCGAATCGAAGTTGTCACTCGCCGAACCCAATTTGAACTAGACCAAGCTAAAAATCGCCTTCACATTCTTGAGGGCTTGATGACTGCTCTCGAAAATTTGGACGAGGTGATCGAAGCCATTCGTAAAGCTGCGAATGGTCCAGCTGCCCAAGCCGTTTTGATGGCTGACTACGCTCTTTCTCAACGCCAATCCCAAGCAATTTTGGAGCTGCGCCTCCAGCGTTTAACAGGGATGGAGCGAGAGAAAATTCGAGATGAACATGAGCAAGTAACCCTGAAAATTGCTGATCTGGAAGATATTCTCCAACGTGAGGAGAGAGTAATCGAAATCATACAAACAGAAGCAGTTGAAATTCGTGATCGTTACGGTGATGAACGACGAACAGAGATTGTTGAGGATGACTCAGACATTGCAATCGAAGATTTGATTACTGAAGAAGATATGGCCGTAACCATATCTCACGAAGGCTATGTGAAACGGACCCCTGTTACCGAATATCGACTTCAACATAGAGGTGGGCGAGGTGTTCAAGGGGCAACCACCAAAGATGGCGATTTCTTAGAACAGATGTTTGTGGCCTCAACACATGACCATTTATTGTTCTTCACCAACCTAGGACGAATTTACAGAGCAAGGGTCTACGAACTGCCCCAAGCAGGTCGGACAAGCCGAGGTAAGCACGCCGCAAACGTTCTGGAACTGCAAAGAGAGAATGAAAAAGAAGGCACTCAAAAGGAGACGATCCGAACTTGCTTGGTGATACCCCGGCATTTCAAGGAAAGAACTGATCTAAAACACATATTGATGTGCACAGCTAACGGGATCTGCAAGAAAATTGACATGCTTGATCCAACCAGAGTGCGCCGCACAGGTATTCGAGGAATCAGCTTAGATGAAGGGGACTCTTTAATTTCAGCTGCTTTGACAGATGGAAACCGTGAGTTGTTCTTCACCAGTCGCAATGGTATGGGATTACGCGTCCATGAATCAACAATACGGTCCATGGGACGCGATGCCAGAGGTGTAATTGGCATGCGCCTTGGGCCAAGTGATCAGGTTGTTTCTGCTTTTACGCACTCTGGCTCAGGAAGGATATTGACCGTTGCAGAAAATGGGTATGGAAAGCAATCTGAGATTGACACATTTACACTATCAAAACATCGTGGCAACAAAGGCTTGCGCACAATGCGTATCAACGAAACAACAGGTCCTGTTGTTGAAATGTTTGAAATTGAGGAGGGAGAGCAGCTTCTGCTGATCACCCAAACTGGCCGAATGATTCGAATACACACCAATCAGATCCCAATCATTGGGAGAGTTACCCAAGGTTCACGTTTGATAAGACTACAGGAAGACGAACGTGTAATTGCTATTTCTACAGTAACTGAAGATAACGAGGATGTTGAGGAATCAGAAGTGGTTACTGAGGAAAATGAAGTGTCTGATGAAGGATCTGATTCCTCGGAGTGAACGAAGAAGGGCTGGCGCATTTTCTGCATTTTTTGCTGCAAATCGCCTTTTTTCGCCACTTTTCAAGGGTTGCTTCCATGCGAAAAATCTTGTCACTTCTGCTCTCTATTTGTGCTTTGGCAGTTCTGGCCAAACCCAAATTGGCGCAGGAATTACCCTCTGGACATATGGTGGATCACTTGGATGTCATTCCAGGTGATCCCTCCTACCTAACGATAAGAGGGGTCTTTGACGAATCTCTCTTCTCAGCCATTCAAGTTGAATCTGGAGACACCCCCGGTAAATTCCAGGTTTCGATTCCCCAAGCATTTCTGAATAACGTAACCCTACCTCAACGAGAGATGGCTTTCGCTGAAGAAGACGGGGTCAAGCGTGTTGAACTGCATGAGAAAATCAGCAGAACTGGTGGAGGGAATGTGGACTTTCTAGTCGACATGCAGATCTTTACGAGTACTGGGGACGTTTCGCTAGAATTAGACAGAGAAAAATCAGATGGACAGCAGCTTGCCTTTGCCCTGAAACCAATGCGCAAGAGACTTGGGTCGCAAGACCGAGAACGAGCAAGTTCACAAATTTCTGACCCAGGTATTGACGACATGGCAGCTTCAGCAGGCCGCGGTGAAAGGCAGCTCAAGCCCATGGCCTCCCAAGCTCGCGATGCTGTGATGCTTCACCCTGTGGCAGCTTTGCTGATGTATCAACAACCAATACAGCTCAATGTATCTGTATTGAATGCATCCACTAAGGATCAAAATGCTCAAAGACTTGCTATCCTGTTAGATCGACAACAAAGGCAGAAATTAGAGGAACAAGTTGGAATGAGATTGGAAGTCACGAATATTTCTTCGGTTCGTGAGGGCATGGTACTACCCAGAACCAAAATCTATTTCAGACCCAATTTCATGAAGGCAGCGTTAGCTTTGTCCGAGGTGATTCCAGGGGAACAGCTTGTTGAACAAATGCCATCCAGTCATAAGGGTAGGATGGGAACCGATGTCGAAGTTTATGTAGGAGAGAACTTTGAGTAAGCAACGACAAATTCGCACAGTGGTAGGCTGGCTCCTACTGATTTCTATCACACTTTTCCCAACAAGCATTTTTGCTTTTCCTGAGTACACATCTAAGCTGAATGCGATTAAGTTGGCGGAGACTTTAGATAAGGGACTCTATAGAGATCTCCGAATATCTTCGGTATTCGTCAAAAATCGTACGAACGATGAGCATTTTCTCCAAGCAGTTTTGGAGGATGGTTCCAGTCAGGAATGGAAACTCAACCAAGTCTATGAGTGGTCGCTGACAGACCAACTCCAATTGACTGGAAATAGAGTGTTGGTGTTCCCGTCCAGTGAAAGTACAGAATTTGGAATTTTGGACAAAAATGAGTTTTACCGACTGGTGCTGACTTCTCAGGCCTACGTAAAGACTTATGGAGAGCACGATCTGCTGGAAGGAAAGAGAATGACTTACGGGATACGAAGATTCCGTATGCTACATCCTGGTGAAGAAGAGCAGTTTGCTGCCGATGATCAAGGTAATCGTTTCCGATATGTTCTTGAGTTAGACAACGGCGGCAGAGAAATCTTTACTTATCTAGATGCTTACCAACTGATGAATGATGGGGCTTTCATCCAAGATCCCCTGGAGGACGATGTCATTCTTAGTCAGCCATTCTTGGTTAGAGAGCTAGTAGCTTTACCAAGACAAGTTGAGGATGAACTAAGAAACATATGGCGCTTTGGGGTCGAGATCATTTTCGATCAAAATGTCGCATTGACTCCAGATTTGATTCCCTACCAAATTGTGGAACAGAATCTTCGAGACCCCGAGACAGGATTAAGGAAGAACCAATTCTTTATCCAAGTCATGATCCCGAACGCTGAGAAAATTCGTGAAGTTCCTGGTTTCCGAACTCTCGAATATCTCCAGCACGTTGAAGTCGTGACCGATGTAGAGCATCAGCAGAGAATTTTCCTGAAAGCTCAGATTAATCCTCAGATCTTTGAATTGCCTCCCTTCGTTGAAGTTACCAGCAACAATTCTATTGTTGTCAATTTCTTTAGTGTCACAGATCAAAGTGTGACTCGCAGGCAGCAATTCCTAGACTCTAGGATTCCAATTGCAGGATTACAATCAGCATTCTTTAGCTATCCTCAGGAAACAGAGTTTGAACGCTACTACCTTCAGGCGGTGGAGCAAATTCGTTCGGCACAGCGACAATCAAATCTGCACCTGAAGATTGAAACCTATCTGAATGCACTAGATAGTCTACATGAATCAGCTCTCCAAGCACAGAATGATCAAGAAATTGCACAAGCACTATTGCAACGAGACACACTACTGAAGACGCTACCAGATCTAATAATTTCTAATACACAGCGTAAAATTCTCGAAAGTACTCAAATGGAACAAGACAGCATTCAAATGGAAGAGACGAGAAGGCAACTGCTTTCTCACTTGGACAGAGCAGCTGACTTTGCTCCACAACGAGATCAACAGCAAAAGATTGCTTCCCTTCGCAACATCCTTCGCTAATCTTAATGAGGGCGTAGAGCCCTCATAAACTACACTTCCTCACTTGTGCTTCCTTCGCCATCTGCTAGCCTTTCTGGGTTGATCTAAGTAATTGTTGAAAGATTAGTGTGCAGGTCAAATCTATTCTTCCTGAGTGGAATCCACTGCCCCTGGGCTGTTTTACAGCTTTTTTGTTTCTGATAGTAATTTTTAGTTGGTTGTACTTCTAAAACAATCTTGGGAAAGGTAATGATAGATACCGAAGAGCGAAATGGTTCCAGCTCCAAATTGGATATGGAATATGAGAAATTGATGCAGGATATAGAGCGCAGAAGAATGCTGATGGTCCTAGGTTTCATTATTTGGAACCTTGCCTGTCTGTCACTTCTTTTCATGCCATTGATCCAATTATTGGAGTTAGAAAGTCATTATCCAATGATGTTTGGGAATGTAGCGATCTCATTTGGTCTACTCTGCTATTACTGGCGACGCCAAGACCCTCCAAAGAATGAAAATCAATGACTGAATCACATCTTAGTCCAGCTGTAATTACGGTTGGAGAAGAACTTGTTTGGGGAGAATTGGCCAATGGTAATCAGCAATGGATGCTGCAGTGGCTGAAGGAGCAGGACCAGCCAGCAGGAATCGCAATAACGTTACCAGATCACCAAGACACAATCGCAAAATGGCTGAGGGAATTGCACAAAGAATTTCATCCTTTGGTCGTCTCCGGTGGAATTGGTGGAACACATGACGACTGCACGCGACAAGCTATTGCGCAATCATTGGGCATTCCAATCATCCGACATCCTGAATGTTATTCAATTTTGATAAAAAGATATCAGGATCGATTAAATGAGGCACGTGCCCGGATGGCAGATCTGCCTGAGGGATGTGAATTAATCGAAAATCCTGAGGGTGCACCAGGGTTTCATGTGCAGGGAATTTTTGCGTTCCCAGGTTTTCCAAGCATGCTGAAGGCAATGTTACCGATGACCCTGCCTATCTGGAAAAAAGGTTCTTCAGAATGGAAAATTCTAGAAATCATCTTGGACGTACCTGAAGGTGATGCTGCTGAAGCTGTAGAAAATTTCAGTAAGCAATGGCCAAATGCACTTTTGGGAATTTATGCCCATAGTCTTCAGGAAGCTCCACGCAGGGTGACCCTCCGACTTCGATATCCGGCCAAAGCTCCAGCTGTGCAACAAGCTTTTGAAGAATTGGTTCAACAACTCCGCCTAACTATCCCTCTGTAAAACATGATCTGTGTAACCAACCTTGGTATGCAATACGGCGCCAAGGTGCTTTTCAGAAATGCCAGTATCAACTTTGATCCTGGTAAACGCTATGGTCTTGTCGGAGCCAACGGAGCTGGCAAGTCCACTCTTCTACGCATTTTGACTAATGACGAAAACCCCACAGAAGGGAAGGTATCTGTCCCTAAAGAACTGAAACTTGGATTTTTACGTCAGGATCATTTCAGTTATGAAGATCACGTCATTATCCATGTCGTGATGCAAGGCAAGAAACGTCTTTGGCAAGCCATGGAGATGAAAGAGGAACTCCTAGCGAAGGAGGAAATGGATGAAAAGACAGGCCACCAGCTCGCAGAACTAGAAATTACCATTGCTGAAGAGGATGGGTATAGCGCTGAGGCCTTTGCCGCAGAGTTATTGGCAGGGCTGGGAATTAGCGTTAATTATCACCATGAAAAGATGAGGGCTCTTTCTGGAGGCTTCAAACTACGTGTTTTGCTAGCCCAAGTTCTTTTTAGTGATCCAGACCTATTGCTGCTTGACGAACCAACAAACCATCTCGATATCATTTCTATTCGATGGCTGGAAGAATTTCTAAGAGACCAGTTTCAGGGAACACTGATTTACATATCCCACGATCGTGATTTTCTGAATGCTACCGCTACACACATTGTCGATATTGATTATGAGGAGGTAATTCCATATACCGGAAACTACGAGCGATTTCTCGCTGCAAAGGAATTAGAGAGTTCCCAACGTCAAAAAGAAATTGAGAGCGTTGAGCGCAAAGCTGCAGAAATGCAGGCATTTGTGGACAGATTCAAAGCTAAGGCAACAAAGGCTCGGCAGGCTCAATCACGTGCAAAAATGATTGATCGACTCGAAGTACCGGAAACAAAACTTTCTTCAAGGGTGTCGCCAACTCTTAGGTTTCAGCAAAAACGGCCTTCTGGAAAAGTGGTATTAACACTGAAAAATATTCAAAAAGCTTTTGGTACTCTGAAAGTACTCAATGGCATTGATACGACGATTGAGCGAGGCGAGAAGGTTGCCCTGATTGGTCCTAATGGTATTGGAAAGTCTACCCTACTCAAAATTGCTTTGGGACAAATGGATCCGAATAACGGAGAAAGTATCTGGGGATACGAAGCCCAAGTCTCCTACTTTGCCCAAGATCATCATGATTTGCTGAAAGACAGAACGAGCGTATACGACTGGCTATATGCTCAGGCCCCTCATGAAACTGTAGGGACCATAAGAGGCCTTCTTGGCCAAGTGTTGTTTACTGGTGATGAAGTTAAAAAAAGTGTCAATGCATTGAGTGGAGGGGAATCAGCGAGACTATTGTTTGCGAGAATGATGCTCGAGAAGGGGAATGTGCTTGTTCTGGATGAGCCAACAAATCATATGGATCTTGAAGGAGTAGACGCTCTTGCCGATGCGTTGCAAAAATATGAAGGGACTGTAATTGTCGTCAGCCATGATCGATACTTCGTTAGCAAAGTGGCGACACACATTCTTGAACTAACTCCAACGGGGGCGAGAGACTATTCCGGCCCTTACCAAGAATATCTGGAAAGATTTGGAGATGACTATTTGAATCGCGATCTCACTTCATTGCACCACCAAAAGCCCAGCCAAACTCAAAGTAAAAGTACTCAGAAAACGAAGACACCAATCAGTCATGAAGAACGCAAACTTCAGAAGCAGCGCATTAATCAACTTCAACGAACAGTAGAACAACTTGAGCGAGAAATCGCTAAAAACGAAGACCAACTTCAAGATATTGAAGAGCATTTTGGTAAGGAGGGATACTTTCAATCTGCAGATCCAATCGAAATTCAGAAACTTCAAAAAAAGCAGGAAAGCGTGCAGAAGATGCTTACTCAACATCTGCAGAATTGGGAGGCAACTAGTCTTGAATTAGAGGAATTACGTCAAACTGCCTAATTCATGCAGAATGGTTGGAATAAGCTTTGCGAGACTCACTGTGCCTTGAGGATTTCAAATCGTGCTGTATGGTTTCAGAATTCATCTAATTGTTCTAGAAACGTTCTCTTCCAAACCCAGAATACTCTCCTTTCATCAATCTTCCTGAGTTCTTCAGAGTGTCCTCAGCTAACCAAATAAGCTAATATCAAATGACTGATCAACCGAATGAATCTACAGCTAAGGTTACGGAACGTGAGCTATTAGTTCAGACTCTGCGGTTGCAGGAGCAGGCCTCTGTCTCAAATATCTCTCAACTGGTTGAGTGTAGGAAACAACTAGAGCTTGCCCGACTACAATGTCAGATGCTGCAAAACACCATTGCACGCAGTGAAGAGGGTGAACTCGTTGATGAGGTCAGAGAACTTTTGTCTCAGGAACAACTCAATCTAGAGGGTTTAACCTACGACTACATGCTTTTGCTAGAGGAAGAACGTCAGTGGCTCATGCTTTTTGTTCGATGTTTTGATGAAATGAATTTTCCCGAACAAGGCCTCTGGAAAAGTTTCTTTGATGAGGTCATGGAAGAGAAAGACTTTGAGTACCGGCAATTTTTCAACAAAAGAAAAGAATCCCTCGAGGGCATGAGACAGCAAAATCTTGCAGCAGTTGCCCCAGAGGACTCTGATGTTGAGGAAACGCCTGTAGACCCAACTTCTACCGGTTGATTTTCCATGCGCATACAGGGGCTGCGCATCGCCGGATTCAAATCATTTTGCCATCCCACCTCCTTCACTTTCCAACATAACGGGGTCACCATTGTTGTGGGCCCCAATGGGTGTGGAAAATCCAATGTCGTTGACTCCATCCGCTGGGTACTTGGTGAACAAAGAGCCAAGCAACTGCGCGGAGGTTCCATGGAAGACGTCATTTTTGCCGGAAGTGCCTACCAGAAACCATTGGGTATGGCCGAAGTTACTCTTACCTTTACAAATCCTGCCGGCGACACACTTCCCAAATATCGTGAATACAGTGAAATTGAAATAACTCGGCGCCTCTATCGCTCCGGTGAGAGCCAGTACTTGATCAATAAAACCCCCGTTCGATTGCTTGATATTCGCGAACTTTTTATGGATACCGGAGTCGGTGGAGGAACAGGTTATTCAATTATCCAACAGGGTAAGATCGAGGAGATGATCAATGCAAGACCTGAAGAAAGAAGAAATTTCATTGACGATGCCGCTGGTATCGTCAAGTTTCGACTCAAGCGACAATCTGCTGAAAAGCGTCTTGATGAAACTCGCCAAAATTTACTTCGGGTCGATGATGTTCTACAAGAGTTGGATCGGCAGGAAGAAGGTCTGAAAGACCAAGTGGAACAAGCCAGACTATATCTGAAACTGAGGGAGGACATCAGGAAAGCTGAGTTTCAGTTAATCTTGTATCGTTGGAACCAAGCAAAACAACGTGAGGAGGATGCCAAATCAAGAATAGCAATCACTGAGGCCACACAAACTGAAGAGCAATTGACCAAACAAACTAGAGTGACCGAATTAGAGACACTGGGTCTTGAGATCACTTTGTCAGGCGAAAAGCTAGCCGCAACTCGTAATGAAATGTTTTTGGTTGATAAGGAACTGCAGGATGCTGAGAGCCAAAGACAATTGATCTCTCAGGGGATTCAAAACTCTGATGAGAGAATTCAGCAGCTAGTTGATGACAATCAACAACTGGAAGAAGCTCAAAATGAGTTAAAACTGGAAGCAACAGAAGATCAACTTGAGATGGAGAGCCTCCAAAAAGATTACCAGCTATTTGCAGCGGCACTTCAAAAGTTAGAAAGCGATCGCCTCCAAGAAAACGAAGCTTTGGCGTCACAGAACAATCTGCTTCGAGACTTACAGCAGAGCTTACTACAAACTCATACGAAATTGACGAATGCGACCAACCAGCAAAATTTTGTGATCGAGCGACTTGAGCAACAGCAGACTCGTTTGATTGAACTGAGAGAACAACGCGTTCAGGCTCAGCATCATGTGCAAGAGGCTCGACAAAAATTGAGCAGATCTAGTGGAAGAACTAGTGTACTTGAGGAAGAACAAGAGCAATTACATGAAGAATTAAAAGATCTTAGGCTCGAGCACGATGAACAGCAGGAAGTGCTAGAGGAACGCCGCAATCAATTGAAATCCTTGCTCAGTGAGTTTCAGAAACTCCAATCTCGTCTGAATTCACTTCGGGAAATTCAAGAGCGCTATGAAGATTTCAGTGATAGCGTTCAACAGTTATTGAGATATTTTCAGCAACATCCAGCAGAAAAAGAAAAGATTGGCTTTCTGGGAATATTTGCAGACTTCGCCTTCTTGAATACTGAAAATCCCAAAATCCTAGCCCCAATTCTTGAGAACATACTCGATTGGGTCATCTTGTCCTCTATTCAGGACATCCCCAAACTGGAAAAACTTTGCCAAGAGCAGAATTTCAGTCGATTAGAGATTCTAACATTGGATCGCTTACCACCCCTCAATGAAATCTCCTCGTCAAGTTCAATCACCGATAAGTTGATCCAATGTAAGCCACCCCTTCAAGAGTGGGGAAATCGCTGGTTTCAACAAATAACCTTTGCAGAGGAAAATGAATCTATTTTCGAGGAAGCCCTAGATAAGTGGCAGAGCAACGCTGGATCTAGAGCCTGGGTTTCTTCGGCAGGAACATATCTTCCAGCCTTTGGGGGAATCAAGTGTGGACGACCTGCAAAAGCATCTTTTGGCTTCCTTCAAAGGCAGCAAGAAATAGAGTTGCTTCAAAGTAAAACACGAGTTGAAGAAGATAGAATTCAAGTACTGGAAGAGGGCCTAGAAAGTCTTGAAGAAGAGAGTCAAGAGCGGGAACTTGAAATCCAAGATTTGTTAGACCGACTTCACGAAATTCAACTAGACCTTACCCGCCTTCAGCAAGAACAGGAGCACAATCAACGAGAGGTATTTCGAACCGAAGAGAGTTTAAAGATGATTGAACAAGACGGTATCCGTTTAAATACCGAGCAAGAACGTCTTGAAAACCAAAAACTGGAAATTCAACTAGAATTCACGCATCAGGAGGAACGTCGGCAACACTTAGAGAATGAAGTAGCGGCACAACAGGAACAGATTCAAATCCAACAACAAAATCTTAATGAAGTCAGTGAAGAACATACTCGCTTACGTCTGCAAATAACTGAATCTACAGAGCAAATTCGAAACATCAAAGGAAATTTAGAACGTAATCAGCGAAATCAATCAGAGATTGAAAGTAGACGCCAACGAATTTTGGAAGCACTAGAATTGGCAAAATCAAAAAGCCAAGAAGGTCAACTGCGCATCAAGGAACTGGATACTCTAATGCCAACTCTATTGAAAAAAAGGTTGGGGTTGGATGAAAAAATCAAAATGGACACCAAAATCTATGAGCAGAAGAACCAGCTACATAGCGATTTGACAAAAAGACTTCAAGAAGTACAAAAAGTTCTGGAAAACCTGCTTCAACAGATTCATCAGCAAAGGATTGAACAGACTGAGCATCGTTTACAAAGAGAACAACTGGAAGAACAGCTCTCTGATCAGTGGGATTTTGACCCGGAAAGTAATTTGAGTGAGGCTCTAGCAGAGATCGATGAAACTTCTCTAATGAATGGGTTGAGGAAGCAACGCCAACAACTGGAAGCGATCGGCAATGTAAATCTGGCAGCCCCGGCAGAATACGACTTGCTGATGGAACGGCTGGAATTTTTGCAGAGCCAATCATCCGACCTTACACAAGCTGCTGAAGACCTGGAGAAAACGATTCGGGAGATAAATATTGAATCCCGAAGACGATTCAAGGAGATGTTTGAAAAAGTGAATAACCAGTTTGGTGCTCTGTTTTCTCAGCTTTTTGGAGGAGGTGAGGCACGAATGGTACTGACTGAGAGTGAGGATGTTCTTGAAAGTGGAATTGAAATTTTTGCTCAACCTTCCGGTAAGAAATTACAAAATCTTAACCTACTCTCAGGTGGGGAAAAAGCATTAACTGCCATCTCTCTCGTCTTCGCAATCTTCTTGATCAAGCCAAGCCCATTCTGTGTTTTAGACGAGGTTGATGCTCCCCTTGATGATGCTAATGTTATTAGATTCAACCAACTCATCCGACGCCTAACCACCAATTCTCAATTTGTTGTTATCACACACAATAAAAAAACAATGGAAATTGGCGATGCACTGTATGGAGTCACGATGGATGAACCTGGGGTTTCCAAGACAGTATCCGTCCGATTTGAAGAAGCAGATCGTCTTAGTGCCTAGTAAATGGCTGATAAATAGGAAATCGCTTTGACTGTCGCAATCCAATGGAAAGAGAATATTGAAACACCAGATTGGGCTACTGAATTGATAGCGGTCATGGAGTTTCTACTTACCAAATTGTTCGAAAAAGAGCGCACTGTTTCAGTCTACATCACGGACGCAGTTGAGATGCAACTATTAAATGTAGAATATCGAGGAAAGGATAGTAGTACTGATGTGCTCTCCTGGTCTTATTATGAAGAGGACCATTCAGCAGTCCATGTTGGGGATCTTGCAGTCAGTTGGGATGATGTTTGCGAACAAGCAGATACCAATGGATGGGATGCAAAGACTGAGATGATTCGAATGTTGGTCCATGGCTGCTGTCACTTATACGGGTTAGACCATGAGAGGTCCAAAGATGAAGAGATAGAAATGCTAGCTTTGGAGGAACAACTGCTGACACACCTTGGCCTACCTGGATTGTACGACAAATCTCCGCTCTCTTAGAAACTTCATTTTCTGCGCTTTTCAGCAGGACTTTCATCGCCATCCTTGCTATGTTTGAATGTTTTCTGCCCGTTACTTGTCCTTGAAAAGGTTCTTGGGCAACTTTTCGGTGCAGCTTTTCGTAATCGAAATTTTGTAGAGCGGAGGCTTGTTATGGCAGAGACGAGCGCAACAGAAGTATATGATGTTCCTTCCAACTTTCAGGATGCTCTGATTAATGAGGAACAATATCAACAAATGTATCAGGAATCTGTTGAGAATTCTGAGAGTTTTTGGGCCAAGCAAGCTGAACGAATATATTGGTTCAAAAAGTGGGACAAGGTCAGAGAAGTTGATTTCAATACCGCGAGTATCAAGTGGTATTTGGGTGGAAAAATTAATGTTTCTTACAACTGTCTTGATAGGCATCTGGACAGCCCAAGAAAGAATCAGGCAGCCCTCATCTGGGAATCTGATGATCCCACAAAATGCCGTACATACACCTACCAGCAACTCCACCGAGAAGTCTGCCGTTTTGCGAATGTATTGAAAAAACATGGGGTTCAGAAAGGTGATCGGGTCGTCTTGTATATGCCCATGATCCCAGAACTCCCCATCGCAATGCTTGCATGTACAAGAATCGGTGCGGTCCATTCGATTGTTTTTGGTGGATTCAGTGCTGATGCTTTAAGAAACCGAATTGACGATTGTGCACCTGCTGCTGTCGTGACAGCAGATGGAGGTTTCCGGGGAAATAAAGCTGTCCCCCTGAAGCCAAACTGTGATCAGGCAATGGAAGGATTTGACTACATAAGGAGTTGCATCGTCGTTAATCATTCAGGCACTACTGTCGAGATGAACTCCAATCGTGACCATTGGTGGCATACCGAGATTAATGGTGATGATATTTCCAGTATCTGTACTGCTGAAGAAATGGATTCTGAAGATCCCCTCTTCATTCTCTACACATCTGGGTCTACCGGAAAACCAAAGGGAGTGATGCACACCACTGGTGGCTACATCACCTACGCTTCAATGACCCACAAATATGTTTTTGACTACCGTGATGGTGAAACCTACTGGTGTACGGCTGATATTGGCTGGGTAACTGGTCACTCGTATATCATCTATGGTCCTCTAGCGAATGGTGCCAGTTCCGTGATGTATGAAGGTGTGCCCAACTATCCAGACTGGGGTCGGTTTTGGGATGTTGTCGAAAAACACCAAGTCAACATCTTCTACACTGCCCCAACAGCGATTCGAGCTATTGCAAAAGAGGGTGACGATTTTGTTAATAAACGAGATCTCAGTTCATTGCGCCTGCTCGGTACCGTAGGAGAGCCTATCAATCCAGAAGCATGGCAATGGTATCATCGGGTTGTAGGGAAAGAGCGATGCCCAATTGTGGATACCTGGTGGCAGACAGAAACAGGTGGGATCTTGATTACCCCATTGCCAGGTGCGACGAAGCTAAAGCCTGGCTCAGCGACGAAGCCCTTCTTCGGAGTTCAACCCGTCATTGTTGATCCTCAAAAAGGAACTGAACTGGAGGGGGCAACCGAAGGGGCTCTTTGTATCAAGGATTCCTGGCCCGGACAAATGCGTGGTGTTTATGGAGATCCAGAGCGCTTCTTCAATACCTACTTTGTCCAATATAAGGGGATGTACTTCACAGGAGATGGAGCAAGGCGTGATGAAGATGGCTACTATTGGATTACTGGTCGAATTGATGACGTGATCAATGTCTCTGGTCACAGAATGGGGACAGCAGAAGTAGAATCTGCACTTGTACTTCATCACGACGTAGCAGAAGCAGCAGTTGTGGGCTTCCCTCATGAAATCAAGGGGCAGGGTATATATGCCTACGTAACTCTCAACAGTGGCGTTGAACCGACGGATACTTTACGGACTGATTTGGTCAAGCTAGTCCGCAAGGAAATTGGACCAATTGCAACGATTGATGCGATCCAATGGGCTCCAGGTCTTCCCAAGACTCGCAGTGGCAAGATTATGAGGAGAATCTTGCGTAAGATTGCTGAAAATCAAGTCTCCAGTATTGGTGACACCTCCACTCTCGCAGATCCCTCAGTTGTAGAAAACTTGATTGAGAATCGAATTTCTACAGAAAAATAATAGAATTGCAACTTTAATTGCTTTCTGTCATCATAATTGTTATTTACCTTCCTTTCAGCGTCTCCTGTGTTGGAGACGCGTCCTGAACCAGCCTGAATTCAAATCTAGGAGAATTGCGTGGGGGAGAGTGTAGTAATTGTTGCTGCCGCAAGGACGGCAGTTGGTAGTTTCAATGGTAGCCTAGCAGGAATCAGTGCTGCCGACTTAGGTGCGATTGTCATTCGTGATCTCTTGAAAAAGACAAACCTGGCACCCGAAGCGATTGATGAAGTTATTCTCGGCCAAGTGCTAACGGCCAGTACGGGCCAAAATCCAGCTCGACAAGCGGTTATCAAAGCTGGATTGCCCCAGGCAACACCTGCTTTGACAATTAACAAGGTGTGTGGAAGCGGCTTGAAAGCTGTCCACTTGGCTGCGCAAGCCATCAAGTGTGGCGATGCCGATGTTATAATTGCGGGTGGTCAAGAAAATATGAGCCAAGCCCCACATGCTCTTCCCAACTCACGAAATGGACAGCGTATGGGTGATTGGCAAATGACGGATACCATGATCAAAGACGGACTTTGGTGCGCATTTAACGACTACCATATGGGCACCACAGCTGAAAATGTCGCAGATCGTTATGAAATCAGTAGAGATGACCAGGATACATTCGCTTTGAGATCTCAGAACTTAGCTGAGGAAGCGCAAGCTGCTGGACGATTTCAGGAAGAGATTGTGCCTGTGGAAATTCCACAGCGTAAAGGAGACCCCATCGTTTTCCAGGATGATGAATTTATTCGCAAGGGAGCTACGATTGAAAGTATTCAAAAGGTTCGACCAGCCTTTAAAAAGGATGGTTCTGTTACAGCTGCCAATGCTTCTGGAATCAATGATGGTGCTGCGGCTGTCGTTGTCATGTCAGCTAGTAAAGCCAAGGAACTTGGATTGACCCCCTTGGCAACAGTTAAGGCTTATGCAAGCGCTGGAGTTGACCCAGCAATCATGGGTACTGGTCCAATTCCTTCCTCACAAAAGTGTCTTGAAAAGGCAGGTTGGACAGTCGGGGACTTAGATTTGATTGAAGCAAATGAGGCTTTTGCTGCACAAGCATTGGGAGTTGCCAAAGAACTCCAGTGGGATGATAGTAAAGTCAACGTAAATGGAGGTGCGATTGCCATTGGACATCCAATTGGAGCTTCTGGTTGCAGAGTGTTGGTTACACTCCTTCACGAAATGAAACGTCGAGATGCTAAGAAAGGACTAGCGACCTTGTGCATTGGAGGAGGTCTTGGTGTCGCATTAGCAGTAGAACGGTAAACAAATTTCTCAAAAAAATTGAGATGGATTTTTAAGAGTTAATTTACAAACGAGGTTGTATGAATCTAGAAGGAAAAGTCGTAGTTACTACAGGGGGTGGAAGAGGCTTAGGACGCGCATTTGCTTCAGAACTTGCGGATAAAGGAGCAAACTTAGCTCTGGTTGATCTGAACCAAGATGATTTAAATGCCACGAAAGAGATGGCCTTAGCGAAGGGAGTCAAAGCTCAAACCTACGTCACTAATGTAGCCAAAGAGGCTGAAGTCGTTTCCCTATTTGATCAAATCGTCAAAGATTTTGGTCAAGTTGATGGGCTAATAAACAATGCCGGAATCACACGAGATGGACTCATTGTTCGCAAGAAAAAGATTAAGGACGAAGCTGGTAATGTTACTGGTGAGGAAATTCAAAAGATGTCCTTACAAAATTGGCAACTAGTCATTGATGTCAACCTAACAGGAGTATTCCTTTGCGCCCGTGAGTTTTTTGAAAAACAACTTCAATTGAGTGGCAAAGGTGTTTGCATCAACATTTCTAGTATTTCAAGAAATGGGAATATGGGCCAAACTAACTATACAGCCACAAAAGCTGGTGTAGCGGAAATGACTGTGACATGGGCCAAGGAAATGGCGCAACATGGAGTACGTTGCGCTGCAATCGCACCAGGTTACATCAACACAGAAATGGTTGCTGCGATTCGTGAAGACGTGAAGCAGAAGATCATTGATCAAGTGCCAATTCGTAGACTTGGTGAACCCTCAGAAATCGCAAGAACAGCTGTCTTCATTCTAGAAAATGATTACATCACCGGTAGGGTCATTGAAGTTGATGGTGGACTTAGAATTTGATTTCCAGAAACAAAAAAATTCTGCACTCTCTACAAAATCGAGAGTGTGGGAATGCAGCATTACAGCTAAGCAATTAATGATAGGAGCTGTTCGATGAATACTCAGACACAGGGGATCAATCAGGAAAAAATGCAGGAATTCTTTGGCAGTATGATTTCCAAGATGAACGAGCAAGGCACTGAAACTGATCCATTCGGAGCACTGAAATCCCTGCAACAAGTCGCCGAAGCTTGGGCGAAGAATCCGCAAGAATTGAATCAGTCCATGCAGAATTGGAGTCAGAAGATCGGCGAAGTCAACATGAAAGTGTGGAACGAGTTCGTAAATAAATCCAAAGAATCTATCGAGAAGGGAGAGTTTGGCAAAATTCCAACAATTGAAGAGTTGCCCCATTTCAGATGGATTCAGGAATATTATAAGCTCTACTCTGAATTCCTCCAAGAAAGCATTCAGCAGACCCCCAATGTCTCAGATCGGACAAAAGACAAGGCCAGGTTCTGGACAGAACAAATGGTAAGTGCGATATCGCCAAACAACTACTTCTGGACTAACCCAGGAGCCATTCGTGAATTCATTGATACCGAAGGAAAAAGTCTTGTCAAAGGATTTGAAAATTGGGTGAAAGACTTCCAAGACCAAATGCCACAAATGGTCGACAAGTCCGCTTTTGAAGTCGGAAAGAACTTGGCGAACACACCAGGTAAGGTTGTTTATCGAAATGACCTGATGGAATTGATCCAGTATGAAGCCAATACTGATCAAGTACACCAAACTCCTGTACTGATCACCCCACCCTGGATCAACAAGTTCTACATTCTTGACCTAAATGAGAAAAAAAGTTTTGTCAGAAATCTAGTGAACAATGGCTTCACAGTTTTCATGATTAGTTGGAAGAACCCAACGACGGAACTACGTAACACGAGTCTTGATGACTACATGTTAATGGGCCCCGTGGAGGGAATGAGAGTTGTCCAGGAAATCACTGGAACAGAAAATATTCATGCTGTTGGATACTGTATTGGAGGTTCTTTACTGGCTACCACTATGGGCTGGTTGAACGGTCCTCAGAAAAAGGTAAAGAATCTTTTTACAAGTTTCACACTACTGACTACTTTGGTAGATTTCTCCAAACCAGGTGATCTTGGGCTCTTCGTAGATGAAGACTCAATGAAATTTGTTGAGAAGATGATGGCTGAGAAAGGATACTTAGACGGCAAGCAGATGGGGACTACCTATCGAATCATGAAAGCAGATGGTCTTATTTGGAATTACGTGGTGAACAACTATCTTTATGGCAAAACTCCTCCACCAATTGATATGCTCTTCTGGAATGAAGATTCCACTCGGCTACCAGAAAAGGCTCACTCCTTTTACTTGCGAGAGTTCTATATTAATAACCATCTCTGCCAAGGAAAACTAGAATTGGCAGGGCAAAAAATCAACCTTGGCGCAATCAATCAACCGCTGTATTCAGTTGCAGCTGAGAAAGACCACATTACTCCATGGGACCAAGTATTCAAAACTGGACTCAATACAGGTGGACAAGTACGTTTTGCCTTATCAACATCTGGGCACATCGCTGGAGTGGTTAACCCACCTCTTAACCCGCCAAAGCGAGCTTACTGGGCTGGACCTGTTACTAAAACTGATCAAGATCCGATGATTTGGCAGAAAAATGTCCAACAAGTTCCCGGAAGTTGGTGGCAAGATTGGATTCCTTGGCTACAAGGTCAATGCGGTGATAAAGGAGATGTACCTACGATGGGCAGTAAAAAGTATAAGTTGCATGGAGATGCCCCTGGCACTTACGTAAAAGAGAAATGATCTGACTATGATAAAGGATCAATTTCTTGGTTGAACTGGTCCCTGTGACTACTAGCAAATCCTTAAATTAGACTACCGTGCGCACCATTTCAAAAATTTTTATCATAATATTTTTAAACGCAGGGACAGTTCTCTCAAGTGATGAGGTCAGAGTATCTAACCCCCAAATAAATTTTCTCAAGTACTATCGCGAAGCCCATTACAACTTAAAACTGATTGATCTAGAATCTCAACTTAATGAGAAACTTGAATTAGTGCAACAACCTGAGCGTAGAGCTATGAAAGCACTAATCTCTTATAGTAAGTTTGCTATGAATTTTGGGAGAAATATTGACGAGAAATACTATAAAGAATTTCTTGAGGATGTTAATGAGGCAATTGAATCGCTGGAAGCTTTATCAAGCCAAAAGCCAAACAACATAAGCTTGAAGCTTAATCTTGGATTACTGTACGGACTTAAAGGAGGTGTGGCATTAGGTTACCAAAAAGACTATTTTGATGCTTATATATTTGGTGTTAAAGGTGTTCAGTTGCTTGACGATGTTTACAAAAATAATACACAACTTATAGATATAGAGCTAAGTAAGGGGATTCTTAAACTGATGATTGCTCAGTCGACATGGTATGTTAGATGGTTAGCTCCTTTGATTGTTGAATCTGGTTCAATTTCAGAAGGTATCAATCATTTAGATAAGGTAGTTGAAAAAGGTGAATATGTTTCAGATGAGGCATCCCTGGCATATGTATTATTGTTATGGGGTGATATTGAAAAAAATTACTTACGTAAATCTCTGTCAAGACTAGAAAAATTTACTGAACAATATCCTGAGAATATTCAAATTTATATTGCACTGGCTAGAGGCTTTTGGCTAGCTAATGAATACGAAAAATCAAATTTCTATGCACTTCAAGGTATAATCAAAATTCAAAGACATAACAGTGTTTTCATGCGAAAACACGGAGTAACGATGCAATCTTTCCTCTTATATTGGCATTATAGATACCTCGCAGAAAAAAAAGAATGGCTCAAATTATTGCGGCAGACTGAGCAGAGATCTGAATCACCTATACAATCAACTTTTAAAGCTGTAGCGCTATGGAATATGGGGCAATACAAAAGTTCCAAAGAGTTGGCTGAACAAACACTTGGAAATCTTAAAGAAACAGAACTAGAAATGCCATTATTCATTGTACCATTCTTATTTGACCTCAAACCAACCCTTCAAAGTATTGTTGAAGACAAAATCCTTGGACAAGATTGAAATGAGCAAAGCTTCAGTTGTTATTGTGGGCGGAGGTATCGTTGGACTCGCAACAGCATGGCAGTGGGGTCGATCTCATCCAAATGAATCTCTAATTTTACTGGAAAAAGAAGATTCTATTGCGAAACACCAAACAGGTCACAACTCCGGTGTTTTGCACTCTGGTATTTATTACAAACCCGGTTCAATGAAGGCGATTAATTGCCGACAAGGCAAAAAATTAATGGAAAAATTCTGTAGAGATGAAGAAATCACATACGAAATCTGCGGGAAGGTGATTGTTGCTACTAGAGAAGAAGAAATGCCAGCACTTGAACAAATTTTTTCTCGTGGACAAGCCAATGGAGTAAACTGTGAAAAAATTGATCAATCACGTCTGAAGGAATTAGAACCCCATGTAAACGGGATCAGTGGGATTCATGTCCCAGAAGCAGGAATTGTAGACTACAGTGAGGTTTGCGTTAAGCTGCAGAAAAAAATCCAGGAGCAAGGAAATCAGATTATCTGTTCAGCCAAGGTTCTCAACATTCACCAATCCAATTCTGAAATTATTCTTGAAACAACTATCGGTGAAGTGCGAGGTAACTATCTCGTTAACTGTGCTGGGCTATACTCTGATAAAGTAATGGGTCTTACTAGTCAAAAGACCGAGATGCAGATCGTGCCGTTCCGAGGGGAGTACTACTACGTCAAACCAGAAAATGAATACTTGTGCAAAAATCTGATTTATCCTGTTCCTGATCCAGCATTCCCTTTTCTAGGAGTCCACTTCACACGAATGATTCATGGTGGCTTGGAATGCGGTCCAAATGCCGTTTTAGCTTTTGCAAGAGAGGGCTACAAGCGGAGTGATTTGAACTTCTCTGAGTTTTTGGAAACTTTGAAATTTACTGGATTCCAAAAGCTCGCTTTAAAATACTGGCAGATGGGAATGGGTGAGATGTGGAGGTCCTGGTACAAGCCAGCCTTCGTAAAGGCCTTACAGCGACTGGTACCAGAGATTACTGCTGAAGACTTGATCGTTGCTCCAGCTGGAGTTCGTGCCCAGGCTGTTACTAAGGATGGTAGTCTAGTTGACGATTTTTTGATTGATGAAACAGAGAATATTTTAAACATCTGTAATGCACCCTCACCGGCTGCAACAGCTTCACTTAACATCGGAAGGCTGGTTTCAGAGAAATTAGCCGCTCGTTTTGTATGATCAGCTAATCACTCGATCAGGCAATTCTTTGCGGATCTCTTCTTTCTGTTCCGTAGTGAAAAGAAGCCAGTTGGCAATTTCCTCAAGACTTCTTCGGCACCCTAAACAATGTGTTCTAGCTGAATTTAAACTACAAATTCCGCAGCAGGGAGAAAGTGACTTATCGCTCATTTGGGGATCGCAATAGCTGAGGCTTCATAGCAAATTTGATCTCCTCGAGTATACCGATTGACAGCCTGCGTTTGGATCACATATCTACTTCCACTCCCTAAAATCCCTCGTAAGTGATACTCTGCTGTTTTCTCAGCATCTTCCTTGGCATCTCTGTCATCAAGGGCACAGGCATTCCCTGTTGAAATCACATTACTTCCGCCTTGGTCTACCACTGCTCTTGATGGATTGTATTGATTGCGGAATTTTTCAGCCACATCACTACATCCAGTAGCCAGTAGCCCAACGACTAAGATTTTCAAAATTTTTTTAGCGAACATAGGGACTGTCCAACACGAAATCTAAATTACTGGTGCCCAATGGAACCAGACCTTTTGATCTACCGATCAACTCACCTTCTGCAGCTTGAAATGGCTGATCATCTTTATCTGTTAAAATCCTGAGAGAATAAGGCCCTACCAAGTCTGCAGTCCCCATAGCATTAGAGGGCCCAATCTGAAATTCCATTGGGAAAGAGGGTGACTCCACGAATTTAAATGCAACCGGTCTACCTTGGCCAGGATCAAACAACATGATAATCAACTTATCGGTAGGAGAAACTTGATTCAATAAATCTGGTGAAACTCTAACAGTGCCCTGAATGCTATCTTCTGGTTTATCAGCCGGCTGAGATGATTTTAGAAGTTCTTGCGGGAAGGAATTAAATGGGCGGTCTAACTCATAGGTAAATGATTCAGTACCCAAAGAAAGTGGCTGGGTCAAAGCTCCGATCAGTTCTCCAGGGCTTGGCAAGTTCGGATTGCCATCCCGATCTGTGAAAATGAGCAAGCGATAGGAACCTTGTAAACTTGCTTCAGGACCCGCATCAGACTGTCCAATCGAAAATGTAATCGGAGGGAGAAAAGGGTTGATCATGTGCTGAGCAACCGGGGTCAGTGTATCTGGATCGAATAGGATAAGGTAGGCATTGTCTGTTTTGACAACTCCACCCGTAACACGAGGAGCTGTCTTAATGGTTCCACTTATAGATGTTCGAATTTGAGTTTCATTCCGAGCTATTTCCTGCCAAAGAGCATATCCAATCAGAACCACAATCCCGATTGTAATACTAGAGTAAATGAGGACATTTCGTCCTTTCATGCGAGAACTTCTGCTTGTGGCGAAGTAGGTAGCGCAGATTCTCCCATCAGATATTGATCAATGGATCGGGCCGCTTCCCGTCCTTCCCAAATTGCCCAAACCACCAGAGATGCCCCTCGTTTGGCATCACCCGCAGCAAAAACTCCTTCTTCTGATGTCTGGAACCGATTGTCTGCATGAATCGAGTACATCGGTTGTTGTCCATCTTCCAACATCTTCAGCGTTTCACTCGCAGCAATTGCGTCTTTCCGGCCTCGCATACTAATTTTTACACCCAAATCATTCACCAACCCCGAAACAGTTGGCCCAATGAATCCCATTGCTAGCAAAATTAGGTCAACATCAATCGTAAATTCTGTGCCTTCCAGACGTTTCATGACATTACGACCCTCTTCTTGTTTCCACTCGACCCGAACCGCCTGCAGTCCTTTGACTGCACCATTTTCATCACCAATCACTCTTTCAGTTAGAATGTTAGCTCTACAATCTGGGTCTACCTCTTCATGCACGGGAGTAGGGCGCGGCTGCATGTTAACAATTTCAAACTGATAAACACGTCGATCAGCTCCTTGTCTGTTCAAATTTCCTAAACAGTCTGCAGCAGTAAATCCTCCACCTAAAATTGCTACTCGCTTCCCTTGGGCTTGAACTGCATACGGCTTTGGAGAATCACCCGCTACGAATTGATTGCGTTGAGGTAAATAGTCCATCGCATAGTGAATGCCATTCAATTCCTTGCCCTCGGTTGTCAATTCTCTTTTTTGTTGAGCACCCGTTGCCAGGAGGATGGCGTCATATTGTGACCTAAGCTCCTTCGTGCTGATGTCTTTCCCAACGTGACAGTTTGTGATGAAGCGTACCCCTTCAGCCTGCATCTGGTCTACTCGACGTTGAACGTTAATCTTTTCCAATTTGAAGTCTGGAATACCATAGATTAGGAGTCCGCCAAGTCGATCAGACTTTTCGTAAACTGTCACTTCGTGACCAGCTCTTCGAAGCTGTTGTGCGGCCGCTAAACCAGCAGGGCCTGATCCGATCACAGCAACTTTTTTCCCTGTGAGCTTTTTCGGTGGTTGAGGTTTGATCCAGCCTTCTTGCCATCCACGATCAGCGATATGTTTTTCAATCTGCTCGATTGTGACAGAATTTTTCTTACGATGTCGCTCTTCTTCATCAAGCGTGTAATACGCATTGAGAACACAAGATTCCTCACAAGGTGCTGGGCAGATACGGCCAGTAAATTCTGGAAAATTATTGGTGCTGTGAAGGGTATCAAGAGCTTCCCGCCAATGGCCACGATAGACGAGGTCGTTCCAATCAGGAATTTGATTACCTAGCGGACAACCGTTGTGACAGAAAGGGATGCCACAGTCCATACAGCGGGAGGCTTGCACTTTAATTTCCGACTCGGAGTAGTGCACATCATATTCACGAAAATCCCGAATTCTCTCAGCAATTGGACGTCTTGGAACGTCTTGTTTGGAGTACTCTAGAAATCCTGTGTCATTACCCATTTATTCTCTCCGTCAGGCAGCCTGTGAATTCATTTGTTCGAGAACCAGTCTATATTCTGTAGGCATCACTCGGACAAATTTTTGTAGGGTGTTGTCCCAGTCTTCCAACAGTTTGCTGGCTCGCTCACTTTGAGTGTACTGCAGATGCCGTTGAATCATTTCCCTGACCCATTTGGCTTCGTCTACCTGGCTTACTGGGCCAAGTTCAACCATGCCTTGGTTGCAACGCTGCGTAAAATAACCTTTCTCATCGAAGACGTAAGCGATTCCTCCACTCATCCCTGCAGCAAAGTTTCGCCCTGTGTGACCAAGAACGATCACTCGACCTCCTGTCATGTACTCGCATCCGTGATCTCCCACTCCCTCCACAATGGCGTTTGCTCCACTGTTGCGGACCCCAAATCGCTCTCCAGCTATCCCAGAGAAGAAAGCTTCTCCGCCGGTTGCTCCATATAAGACAGTGTTGCCAATTAGAATGTTTTCATCTGCCTTAAATGTGGACCGTTTGGGAGGGTACACTATCAGCTTTCCTCCACTAAGTCCTTTACCCGTGTAGTCGTTAGCATCACCTTCCAACTCCAGTGTGACTCCCCTCGCCAAAAACGCCCCAAAACTTTGTCCTGCTGAGCCGGTCAACTGACAATGAATCGTGTGATCAGGCAAGCCCTCAGCTCCGTGGACTAACGCAATTTCTCCACTGAGCATCGTACCAATGGCTCGATGGATGTTCTTCACGGGCATTTCAATTCTGACAGGCTTGCGCTGTTCGATTGCTTCCTTGGCTAGAGCAATCAATTCATGGTCAATCTGTTCATTAAGTCCATGATCTTGTTCCTGCGTACAGTAGCGAGTATCCCCTTCGCCAACAGGGATTTGTTTCAGAAGATTTGAAAGATCCACATGCTTGGCTTTCCAATGGGTGATATCAGAGCGTTGTTCCAAGCAATCTGATCTCCCAACCATTTCACTAAATGAACGGAATCCACACTTTGCCATGATTTCACGAACTTCTTCTGCAACCATGAAAAAGAAGTTAATGACGTGCTCTGGTTGTCCAACAAATTTTTTGCGTAATTCAGGATCCTGGGTAGCAATTCCAACTGGGCATGTATTGAGGTGACATTTGCGCATCATCACGCAGCCAATTGTGATGAGTGGTGCGGTTGAAAAACCGAACTCTTCAGCACCAAGCATCGCTGCAATAGCCACATCACGGCCCGTTTTCAGTTGCCCATCTGTTTGTAATCGAACACGACCTCGCAAGCGATTCAGCAACAACGTCTGGTGAGCTTCAGATAATCCCAACTCCCATGGAACTCCAGCATATTTGATGGAAGTCAATGGAGAGGCACCTGTACCACCATCATGACCTGCGATCACAATCAGGTCCGCATGCGTTTTAGCGACACCTGCTGCAATGGTTCCGACACCTGCCTCTGAGACCAATTTCACCGTAATCCGAGCCTTCGGATTCGCATTCTTCAGATCAAAGATCAACTGAGCAAGATCCTCAATTGAATAGATATCATGATGAGGAGGTGGTGAAATCAGCGTAACCCCAGGCGTTGAATAACGAACCTTGGCTATTTCTTGGCTGACTTTTTTTCCAGGAAGCTGCCCTCCCTCTCCAGGTTTGGCCCCTTGAGCAATCTTGATCTGTAATTCAACACAATTGACTAGATAATGAATTGTCACCCCAAAGCGCCCTGAAGCAACTTGCTTGATTCGACTCACTGGCCAGTCACCATTTTCTCTTTTGTGGAAGCGTTGAGGATCTTCACCACCCTCTCCACTGTTGCTTCTGCCACCAATGCGATTCATGGCTACTGCAAGAGTCTGGTGGGCTTCACTGCTGATTGAGCCTAATGACATTGCACCAGTCGCAAAACGTCTAACAATCTCTTTTGCAGGCTCCACCTCTTCCAGAGGAACTGGAGTTCCCTGCTTAAATGTCAACAGACTGCGTGGTGTCGCTAGTCTTTGAGATTGCTCGTTGATTATGTCTGAGAACTTCTTAAAGACTTCTCTACTATTTTTCTGAGCCGCTTCTTGGAGTAACAAAGTTGTCATTGGATTGACTTGGTGGTACTCCCCTCTTCTGCGCCAGAAATATTGACCCCCAACAGACAACGTATTTTTGAGATCTGGTGTTTCAACATAAGCAGAAGCATGACGCTTCAGACATTCTTGACCAAGTACTTCAACCGTAACCCCACTGATTTTGGACGGAGTCCCAGAAAAGTATTCATGAACGACGTCCTCACTGAGACCGATGGCTTCAAAAATTTGCGCCCCACGATAACTCTGGATCGTGGAAATGCCCATTTTCGCAAAAACCTTAAACATCCCTTTGCGAATCGCTTTCAGATAATTTTTGATCGCTTTCTCATAGGTCAACTCTTCAGGGAGGGTTCCTTCTGAAAGGATCTGCTCAAAAGTCTCAAAAGCGAGGTAGGGATTAATAGCACCAACACCATAGCCGATGAGTAGACAGAAATGAGCGATTTCTCTGGCTTCTCCTGTTTCCAGAATTAGACTAGACGAACTCCGAAGTTTCTCGCGGATCAGGTGGTGGTGAACCGCACCTACCGCAATTAGTGCCGGAATAGGAACATTATCTCGACCAACTCCACGATCACTCAAAATCAAATATTCTTTACCAGATTGGATCGCTGATGCTGCTTCTGCGCAAATTCTGTCCAAGGCTTTCTGCAAGCCGCTAGCTCCTTCAGAAGCTGGGAATAGAAGCGATATTGGGGCAGCCTTTTCATGATGACGCAGCTTTGCAAACTGAGCATTAGTCAGGATCGGCCCATCTATTTTAATCAATTTTGCGTGGCCTGGCTCAGGACTCAGGATATTGCCTTCACCGCCAAGATGGCTGGTCATAGACATAACCATCTCTTCTCGAATTGAGTCGATCGGTGGGTTACTGACCTGAGCAAAGATCTGCTTGAAATACCCGTAGAGCAACTGTGGTCGATCTGAAAGCGCAGCTAATGGGGCATCGTTGCCCATAGAACCTGTGGCTTCTTCGCCATCCCGAATCATTGGAGTCAGGAGGATATTCATGTCCTCTGTGGTATATCCAAAGATTTTCTGTCTCTCCAGCAAAGTTTCTGGATCACTTTTGGGCAGGTCTGCTGGGGTGGGCAGCGAATCCAATGGGATCACGTTGTCATTTAGCCAAGCTGCATAAGGCTTTGCTCCACAGATTTCCTGCTTGAGTTCCTCGTCACTGACAATCCGGCCTAACTGCGTATCAACGAGAAACATTTTCCCTGGTTGCAGCCTTCCCTTCGAGACAATGTCCTCTGGATCAATGTCCACAGCTCCAACCTCAGAAGCCATAATTACAAAATCATTTTTGGTTACCACGTAACGGGCTGGACGAAGCCCATTTCGATCCAGAGTTGCCCCAATTTGGATTCCATCTGTGAAAGCTAGAGCAGCTGGACCATCCCAAGGCTCCATTAAATGCTCATGATACTCATAGAATGCTCTCTTCTCTGGAGACATATCTGCCTGAGTCTCCCACGCTTCGGGAACAAGCATCATCATGGCGTGAGAAAGGGAATAGCCAGAGAGAACAAGAAATTCCAACACATTGTCCAAACAGGCTGAATCACTTCCAGATGGGACAATGATTGGTAAGAGGTCACGAATATTTTCGTAAAGTGGACTCTCTAATTTTTCTTGACGGGATCGCATCCAGTTGATGTTACCTCGCAGTGTGTTGATTTCACCGTTGTGAGCAAGGTAACGAAAGGGCTGCGCCAAATCCCAACGTGGGAAGGTGTTAGTCGGGAAGCGAGTATGCGAGAGCGCGATTGCACTTACAAAGCGCTCATCTGCCAAATCCGGGAAGAAAAGATCCATCTGGTCAGCGCGCAACATCCCTTTGTAAGCCAAAGTTCTTGTGGACATACTTGTCACCACAAAATCTCTGGTATTGAGCAAAGTGTTGCGGATCTCGTTTCGTGTCACGTAAAGCAATCTCTCCAACTCCTGCTGAGTCTTGTGGCCATTCCCAGCAAGAAAGAGTTGCTTGATGACAGGCATTGCTTCAGCAGCTTGTTTTCCAACGTAATTCGTATCGATCGGCACATCCCGCCAACCCAAGCCAATCAAGTCGTTCTCACTGACAATGCTTTGGATCGCCTCCACGCAATGAAATTGCTGTTTGTCATCATGAGGCAGGAACATCGTTGCTACCCCATAGCGTCCTTTAGCGGGAAGAACAAACCCCAACTTGGCTGTTTCTTCTCGCAAGAATGCATCGGGTATCTGTACAAGGATCCCAGCGCCATCACCGGTTTCTGGATCAGCACCAATAGCTCCACGATGATTCAGATTGCAGAGTAGCTGAAGTCCTTTTTTAACGATGTCGTGAGATTTCTTGTTATTGATATGTACAATGAATCCAACACCGCAGCTGTCATGCTCGTGCTGGGGATCATACAGGCCCTGGGGCAAGGGATAGCCAAAGTTGTTCATCAGTGTCCTTGCTCGGAAGACAAATTCAGTATTCAGTTCACTAGTCGCGGCCTTCTGAGATTAGGCGTTTAATGACCAAATCGCATCAGCAAGCGTATGTTATTGAATTTTGTTCGCACGGGATTGCGATTCGGAAATTTCGCCGAGATCCGCTTAATTCTTGGGGAGATGGGATTGGCGCAAGTAGTCGATTACTCCGAAATTTTAATGAATGCCTTATATCATCCGGTCGTTTGAAACGCAATCGACAAGAATTTTCGTTATCTATTCCAAAGGCAAGTCAATAGGTGACGATGCTGGGCTGTACAGCAGTTCAAAGAGGAAGGAACCATATCAATAGCCTGAAGTACAAATTGACCTGAAAGCCATCTAATTCATGGTATTATTGCATCATGATTTCATGGAAGCGTCCCAACATGGGAAAGAACAATCCACAACGATGACGACGACTAGGTTCTGATAGATTGAATAGATTCAGATAGCCTGAGAGTTGGGCTTTGTATCGTTGCTCCATTCTACTGAAAAAGGCATTTAAATCCTCAGAGTCCATCGGTTCGCTACTTTTGTAATCAATGATCCAACGCTGGTCATGCTCATCTACAAATGTTCGATCAATAATATATCTCTTGATCCCTTTTCCTGAATCTACCACAAGCTCATACTCATTTTTTGCGAGTCGATGGTGACCCAGAATCCATCTTCCCTGCTCACTTGAAAGTGAAATATCAATGATCGATTGAAGTTGTTTCAAGGCAGCTGGAATTAGTTTATTTGGAATACCTTTCTGAACCAAAGCCCACTGCCATTTTTTTCGCATTTCTTTTGGTTTCTCAAACGACCAATTCTCAAGTCCGTCCTCCGAAATCTGTTGTAAAACCTGATGAATCTGCACTCCAATCTCCCTACGAATCCAGCTTGCTGTCCCAACCATTGAAGTAGCAGCAGTATCTTCAAAACGATCTGTTTCATCCTCACCAAGGTCATTTGGTTTGGAATTAACTTGTGAGGGTACTTCGTTTTTCAATGCTGAGTGAGGGATTCTGAGCAGCATATCTTGTTGAGCCAAAACCATCTCTGGATAGCTCTGATTTTTGATTTGATCATCAAACAAAACCTCTTTCTCAAGATGAGGCCACAAACGCCACAACAAACTCCCAGCATTGGGGGCTTTGGGCTGATCAGCATCGTCAAAGCTTACGCTGCCAAGAATGTGTAGATATTTCTTAGCGCGAGTCACAGCCACATAGAGTAAACGTGCTGATTCCAAATTGGCTTTCTGACTCTCGAGGCCCTGCAGATATGAATACAAGGGATGCTGTTTTTGCCCAGATTCTTGGATTGGAGCCAACAGCAATGAACTGGTGCCATCATTAAATGACTGTTCTTGCCACCGTAGCAAGGAAGCACCCTCTGATTTTGCATTCCGATCAAGTCCAGGAAGTATAACGGTGTCAAATTGAAGTCCTTTCGCTTTGTGCATAGTCATCACTTCAATTTGAGCTTCAGCATTTTGGGTTTGCGAATAGAGGCCTTGCATAGCTTCATCGAATCGGTCCGGCAACAACCATTTCTTCTGATCCAATTCTCCCAGTAATCGAAAGAAACTTTCGGCATCTAGCAAATCTCTTTCTTCTCGTAAAAGTTTCGGCCCTTGAAACCTCAACCAAAGGGACTCTATGGCTCCACGCAGACCAAACTGCTGAAGCTGAGGAGCGACGGGCACCCAAGCTTTCAGAAAATTTTGTAGTCTTTGGGTTCCATCAGAACTCAGTTCTTCACTCCAAACTTGCTGTAGGAGGTGAGGAATAGTTGACTGCAAATCTTGCCCAAAAAGGACTGTCAGATCTGCCAAAGTCAATCCGCACCATGGTGCTCGCAACACCGCCAACCAAGCACCGCGATCTCCAGAGTGAATCGTCGCTCGAGTTAGGTGAAGTAGGTCATCAATGATTTGACGCTTCGCAAGGGGTTCAATTTCAACAGCCCTGAACTGGACTCCGGAAGCACGTAAGTGAGGGAGGATTTTTAGTAGGTGATTGCGGTTGCGAACCAAAACACCAATTGAATGTCCAACTCCATGTTTTTGAACTGTTTTGTGAATAAGCTGAGAAACCAACTCTGCTTCAGCTGATACCTTTTCTTTATCAAGTAAATGAACTTCAACCGCATTTCCATCGAGATGCTGATGGTGCGACTCAGATTGTGAGTAACCAATCGCACCAATATCTGGATTTTCTAATGCTGGAAAGATTAGCGAGAACTTTTGGTTTACCCAGTCAACGATTCCAGCTTGGGAGCGGAAATTTCGCTTAAGAACGAGAGACTCCGGGTGTAATTGACCTAACCCTATTTGCTGCACTCTCCGGAACAGGCTGACTTCTGCTTGACGAAATCGATAAATGGACTGCATCGGATCCCCAACCAGAAAGATCGTCTTCCCTGATTGAGAATCCCAGCCTTTTGTGAGGGTTTCCAGCAATTCAAACTGACCATGGCTGGTATCCTGGAATTCATCGACTAGGACATGTCGTAAATCTGACAAATTGTCTTCTTCAGCCACGCTCTCATCTGCTAGTGTAAGGAGAGCTCTCTGGGAAACCTCACTAAAATCCACCCTGGCCTGATCACGAAATACCCCTTTTAACTCATCTGAAGCACTCTGGAGAAGCCGGAGCAAAGCTTCTATAACTTGCCAAGAAGGCTCTTCAAAATTTGGTCGCAGAGGAAGCTTTGCAATATTCTTTAGGGTTTCTGCATGTTCTACAGGCTGATGCTGCAGCCATTCCTCCAAAGATTGCTTGATTTCCTTAATGGCAGTAGGAAACCCTTGGTTTTTGGTTAATCGCTCTCTCCAACTACCTTTACCAGTGAGAAGGCATTGTGCCAATGTATGCCAATGAACCAAATCTGAGAATTTGGCCTCAGGGGTTTGGTAGGGAAGTTCTGAAACTTTATTTGCCAACTCCGGATCTACCTGAGTCAAATGTGGTTGAGCGCTTTGGAGGCAGGGTTGAATCAACCTATAATCGCTATTTTCAAGGAAGCTGCATAGTGTGAGCATCTCTTCTGAAATTGTTCGTTCAAATGACTCAGATAAACTCTCTCGAATCTTTTCCATGTCATTAGGGAGCTTACGAAACCAGCGTAGCCACTGTTCTCTTCTACCCACCAAATCTACCAACAACTCCTCTAGCCGACTGATATGGTTGTGTAAATGCTCAAGAATCGTCTGAACATCTCTGCTCAAGGGATCTGTATCATTTTCTAGTCGCTCCAAAATCCCTCGAACTGCCATTTGATACAACTCTTTGGGAAACTCCTCCACAGTCAGCGGACCACCCACTCCCGCACTAAGAGGTGTTCGGCGCACAAGAGAAGCACAAAAAGAATCGATCGTCTGCAGCCTGATTCGTTCGGGTTGACGCAACAAATTCCATTTAGATCGAGAGTCCTGTTCAAGAGCAGCCCTGGCGAGTTCCCATGTTTGCTTTTCATGATCCAGTTCTGGAGGCTCGAGATGCTCTGAAGCAAGACGGAGTTGCCTTAGAAGACGCTCGCGCATCTCACCTGCCGCTTTGTTCGTAAATGTGATGGCAAGGATTTCTTCTGGTTTCTCCACCACCGCCAATAAGGAGAGAATTCGTTGAGTAAGTAACTCGGTCTTCCCAGAGCCAGCAGGGGCTTGGACTATAAAACTTTTAGACGGATTCAAGGCCTTTGCACGTGCCTCATAATCAGAAAAAATGACTGACATAATTTTTGTGGGGTTTAGGGCCAGAGTGATGAACTACTTGGCCAAATCAGAATCCATGCACCTAGAAAAGCAGAAGAGACACAAACGGGTGGCAAATGTCCCAAAACAATTTCCCAACTGGCATGGCTCACATCAGGATGGAGTGCACTTTGAGAGATTTCGCCCTCAAGGATGAATCTTTCTCTACGTAATTTGCGTGTCAATGAAATGAAACAAAGACAGAAGCAAGGACGATGGTGGCTAGCAACATTCCAAACCAGGGCACCATCGAGATTACCCGGAGGAGAAGAGGATGAACATTGGGAATACTGCTGTTGGCTAAAGCTAGAATGAAGGTAGAGAAAAGAAAGGATAGAGCGATAGCAAGGTAGGTCATCCGCTGAGCAGTTAATTCAAACTCGAAACGAATGTGAGCATCCAACCGCAATAGACGTTCTCTTTGGCGAATTTCTGAAATTGATTCATTCATCTTGATGCTACAGAAAGAGATTTCTAGAAAATCAACTGACTATGGGACAATGGTTGAAGGGTACAAGCTTGGCTTTGCAAAAGGTGTTGCAGCAACCAATTACTCTCTCATTTCTTCAGAACGAGCGTTTGTTAGAGTTACCCAACCCGCCCCTATTAACAACAGAGGTGCACCCAACCAGGTCCAGAACCCCGGCCCAGTTCCACCTCGCCAAAACCATTCAATGATGCCACCCAGCAATGGTTCCAGTAGCATTCCTACTGAAACAACCACAGGTGGTAGGTAGCGCATTACCGTGTTTAAACCAGTGTGGCCGCATAACCCTGGACCAAAGGCAAGATAAGCCACAGCCCAGATCCAATCAGACTTCCACCAGCCAAACCATCCCCAATTAATAGAGAAAGGACCAACGGACTCCTCCCAGGCCCAAGAGGCCAAACCCAGCCAAATACCGGCGAGCATTGTGACTGGTAGAGCATAGACAAAGATTGGCCATTGTCTCTTTGAACGCAGGTGGTGTCCCGCATAGAAATAACCAACTACAGCTACCGCCCCCGCGATCGCGACCAGATCCCCGATTAGAGTGACTGTTCCACTATCTTCCGTATCCTTCAGGGTAATCAAGGCTCCCATAACACCCAATGCTGTTCCCCAAATATGTCCTTTGCGCAACTGTTGTCCCAAGATCGGCATCAGAGCAACAATCACCAAGGGATGACTTGTTACGAATAGCAAGCTATGAACAAGACTGGTGTGGTCAAGTGACCACACCCAAAAACCAAAGTGCATCCCCAAGCAAACGCTTGAGCCCAGTAAAATCAAAATATCCTGGAGGCTGATTTGTAATTTTCGGAGCAACTGCCACTGCCATAGAAAGAGAGGCAGTAGTACCAGAGAAGTTGCTTGCATCCTCCAAGATGCACGGAGCAATGGAGGGACTTCTCCTAATTCCTGAAAAACTAAACCAGCACTACTAATCGCAACTAATGCCAGCGCAAATAGTGGCCAGATATAGAGAGGGATCATGACGGAAGTTAGACTTCAGTGATTTCTCAAAATTGAAATGAAATTTGAAAGGTCTGGGTGTTTTGAAAACAATCCATCAATCAGCTTTAGCAAGTGACTGATCCTATATTTCAAGTAAATCCAAGCCATGCTCTTGATAACCGATTTTTAGGTAACTCAGATATTTCTCAGAAGGCCGTCCGCTCGAGAGCTGGTCAGGGTGAGCGACATATCCCTGCAAATACTCCACTTCGTTTGGATGAGACCGATCCACAAAAGGCGCTCCAATTCGAAAATAATTATCTGGGACTCCCTCATAGCGGTCCAATTCAGAGATCTGATTGCTTTCCAACCACCAAGCTACCGCTGGTGTACGAGCAGTTGGGTCAAATTGAATATTTGCTGCGGTGTGTTGATTGTCAGTTCCAGATTGTTTGTTGAAAACCAATCGAAATTCTGGGATCCAACCTGACCTAGCTCTATCAAGTTTTCCAACTCTTTCCTCAAGACGAGCGGTGCTGAGGTTTGAACCGTATGCCAGGATCCAATTCCCAGATGTTTGTTTTTCAACTAGATGACGGCGATAGCATCCATGATTGATCCTAGCAAGTCCCTTAGGATCCTGATTCAAGAGATAACTTTGTAATCTGACCCGTTGGCCATCCGCAAACCTCGTGACTTCAACTGGTCGACGTAGGTATGGACAATCCTCTGCTGCAAGGGCACTCTGATAGCCTTCGATTTTATCTAATAAGATCAATGCATCTGGAGAAACTGTAATCCATGCTCCAACCACAGTACCTCTTCCAAGAACCATCCCTGGATACGCACCCAAGTCATATAGCTCAGCGCCCTCTAAGAGTACTGGGCCTCTTCGTGAACAACCGATAATTTTTTTCTCAAGCCTACAACCGGGTAAAAGTGTTCCGTAAATGAATAGGTTTATCCCGTTCTCAATCGGGAACACGTTATTTTTCATGAGAACCCTCTCGCCTGAATCATTTGCTTTGATCATCTGGATGAGCTTGAAAACCTTACCCTTGTGAAAAATTTTCGATCAAACATCGAAGTTCCAAGGTCATCTTGTAGCTGCTGTGCAAGTACCGTTAAACTAATTCCTTTCAAAATCGACAGCAACATATTGCAGAAAACTAACAGCAATGTAAGTAGAAAATGGATTCATCCGATTGGCTGCCAGAATGGCTCAAAGGTGAAAAACAAATTGAGGACTGGGACGTAGATGAAATGGTAAGAACACTCCTGATAGGATCAGAAGTTGAGTGGATTATTGAGGCTGAGAAACGTGGTTTCGATGAAAAATGGGCTAGAAGAACTTGGAAATTATACCGCGATGAAAAGTCACTAAGTTGATGATTTTAAAAAAATTCAGACTGGGAATATCGTCTAATTCCCAGCCATTGCTTTGCAATCATGATTCAAACAACACACTAACTCCAGGAAGTTCCTTACCTTCCAGCCACTCCAAAAAAGCGCCACCTGCTGTCGAAACGTAACTGAAGGATGCCGCCACACCTGCAACGTTGAGAGCCGCAACAGTATCTCCACCGCCTGCAACCGTAAGTAATTTTCCTGTCTTGGTTAATTCGGCAGCTTCCTTGGCAACCGCGAAAGTTCCTTCGCCAAAGGGATTGACTTCAAAAGCACCTAGTGGCCCATTCCAAAGCAGAGTTTGGCATTTCCCAAGATGATTGTTGAACAGTTCAATCGAGTCTGGCCCAACATCTAGAATCATCTGATCTTCTGCCACATTGTCAACATGCACCGTTTGGGAAAGCGCGTCAGCGCTCAGAGCATTCGCGACAACTGCATCAACTGGCAGTAAAATCTCACAGCCGCACTCCTTCGCCTTTCCTAGAATAGCCTTAGCGGTTTCTACTAAATCTGCTTCAGCTAGTGATTTCCCAATTTTCATTCCCTGAGCGAGAAGAAAGGTGTTTGCCATTCCACCACCAATGATCAGCTTATCCATGCGTGGCACTAAGTGCTGGAGCACATCGATTTTACTGGACACTTTCGCACCACCAACCAGGGCTGCAACTGGACGTTTGGGATCACCAAGCGCGGCTTGAAGTGCTTCCAGTTCAGCTACCATACTAGGGCCAGCATATGCTGGCAGAAACTTGCTGATCGCATGGGTTGAAGCGTGGGCTCGATGAGCCGCAGAGAAGGCGTCGTTCACATAAATTTCTGCATGCGCAGCTAGCTGCTCAGCAAACTCGGAATCATTTGCTTCTTCCTCAAGGTGAAACCGAAGATTTTCAAGTAAAGCTACGTCCCCCGCTTTCATCCCTTCCGACCTAGCCAATGCTTCCTGGCCCAATGAAGCTCCAATGAATTCGATTCTCAGGTTGGATAATTGAGCCAATGAATCTGCAACTGGTTTCAGAGACATTGCAGCATTAAACTTTCCCTTGGGCCTACCCAGGTGACTGGTAACGATGACAATCGCACCCGCTTTATGCAAATACTGAAGAGTTGGGATAAACCTTTGAATGCGTGTAGCATCAGTGACCTTGCCTTCCTTCATGGGAACATTAAGATCCGCTCTCAAAAGAACTCTTTTGCCCTGCAATTCAACTCGGTCAAGTTTTCGCAAATTTTTCATCAATCGCCCTTCAACACAGTAAAAAATTATTTTAAATCAAAGATACTTTTAAGAACCTCGCAACATAATGCTCCCATGATTACCGAAGAGTATATCAAATTCAATCAGAGTACTAGATTACCAAAAAATCACTTCTGAACGGTAACTTTCATCTGAACTGAGTTTTAGATCCGGAACTTCTAAATCTAGTATTTCCAATGAAAAATCTGACATTTAAACAGTTGAGGGCTTTGAAAAGTGTGGCCCTCACAGGATCTGTGACAGCAGCTTCCGAAGAACTTGCGGTAACCCCGCCAGCTGTGACTTTACAAATTCAGCAGCTAGAGGAACAAGTTGGATTACCTCTATTGGAGCGGGGGCGAAATGGTTTCCGACTCACGGAACCTGGTAAGGTGATCTTTGAATTGGCGAAGCAACTTGAGGAGCAACTTAGACAAGCTGAGGAGTCCATCTATAATTTGCGGGGTGTTGAAGGTGGACGAATTAGAATTGGAGTGATCAGTACGGCGAAATACTTCATGCCGAAAGCGATTGCTGCTTTTTTGAGAGATCATTTGGAGATTCAACTAGACTTGAAGGTTGGTAATCGCCAGGACATTGTCTCTGGTCTCCGTTCAGCAAGTTTTGATTTTGCTATCATGGGCCGCCCACCTGAAGACCTTGCGGTTATCTCTGAAGTGATTGGTGACCATCCACATGTGTTTATTTCCTCTCCCTTACATTCTCTATCGAGCATAAAAAATATTACTCTTGAGAAGCTCACCAATGAGACTCCTTTGCTTCGAGAACAAGGTTCTGGAACAAGGATGTTGCTTCATAGATTTCTGACCGAACAAAAGATTGAATGGCGCAAAGGTATGGAGATGGGCAGTAATGAATCCATCAAGCAAGGTGTCATGGCAGGGCTAGGCATCTCTTTCATCTCTGCACATACCATCGCAGCTGAAGTGGAGGAAGGACGTTTGGCAGTTTTAGATGTAGCTGGTACTCCGCTGATACGACATTGGTATTTGGTGCGTCTTCAAGAAAAAAAACTTCTTCCAGCCAGCCTTGCTTTTTGGGAATTCCTCGAGAAAAGCTGTCGGGACTTTCTCCCGAAACTATAAAGCTACCCACCTGGCTTCAATACTCTGAACCTAGATAGACCTTGTCAGCCCAGTGGAGGTCTGATATTTTGAACATTTTTCACCCTTGAATAGAGAGCGGTTTATGGCAAGCGAAAAAGTTGTTCACCTCACCGATGATTCCTTTGATGAGCAAACAGGATCTGGCTACGTAATGATTGATTTCTGGGCTGAGTGGTGTGGACCATGTCGAGCCTTGGCACCAGTGATAGATTCCATCGCAGAATCTCATAGTGAGCAAATTAAAGTTTGCAAACTCGATGTCGATTCCAATCAACGCGCTGCTGTTCGCTTCGGAGTCCGAGGAATACCAACCGTCATTATGATGAAAGACGGCAAACTTGTTGATCAGGTAGTGGGCAACGATCCTAGTAAAATTCGTTCAATGGCTGAGAGAGCTGTAGAAGCTGCCTGATCCCCCTTCCTATCCTGAAACTTGCGAACCTGGCTTCTCCTGCTGACATATTGCGGTACTCGATACGCAGGTTGGCAGGTTCAGCCTAACCTTCTCACAATCGAAGGTGAAATCGAAAAAGCTCTCCAGCAACTGACAGGAACCTTCCATAAATTACTTGGGAGCGGTAGAACCGATGCTGGTGTTCATGCCCTCAATTATCCTGCCCATTTTCAAAGTTCACAAAATTTTACAGCTATACAATGGCAGAAGGCTCTCAACGGACTGTTGCCTCCTGACATCGTTGTACGCAATGTAGTAGAGAAACCCACAAGCTTTCATGCTCGCCACGATTCAATTGGTAAACGCTACGCGTATCTCATTCATAATTCTCAGCAGAGAAATCCATTTGCTGAAAATCATTCATGGTGGATTCGTCAACCTTTAGATGTGCAGGCAATGAGAATGGCCGCTCAATACTTAATTGGGAGTTATGACTTCTCCTCTTTCAGAGCTAGTCATTGCAGCGGGCCTGATCCGGTAAAAGAGCTGCGAGAAATCATGATAGCGAAGACTGTTTCCCCTTGGGGTAATCTCATTATGGAGTTTGAAGCAAACTCATTTCTACAGCATATGGTCCGAATTCTTACTGGGACTCTGGTCGAAGTAGGTTTGAGAAAGAGAGAGGCAATTTCGATGGAAGAAATTTTGAAACAGCGGGACCGTACTAAAGCTGGAAAAACCGCGCCTCCTGGGGGCCTTTATCAACTTGCTGTACGCTATCCAACTGACCTGGTGGGTTGGCCTAAAGAATTATTGATTAATCCCTTCAAAACAATAGAAAACCCTGAGGGGTGCAGTCAATAATTTCATTATTGATCCTTATCAATTGAAAACACACCCACCAGGTGTTGACGCAACGAGACAGGCAAAGTTAGGCCAAACGACTGATGGAGCATCATCACAGACAGGTGGAACAGAATCATTGAAGATTTTACCTGCTCAGGCAAAGCCAAGAAATATGGTTCCTGGTTCAAATGAACAAGGGCTCCTCGCTTTTGCAAATGTTGTCCTTTGAAGAAGATTCTGAGATAGGGTGTCGCCTGACTTTGAGCTCGTTTGCGTTCAGGGATGTTCCTGTCCATGAAGGCGACACCCAATTGAAGAACGAATCTTCTTCCCTTCTCCAAATTTAAGATTGTGCCATCGGGAGTGGGAATGCTTAAAGGAAAGGGCATTAAGCTACTTATCTTCAGACTGTGATCCTTATCACGTGAACATTCTTCTTTCAAAAACTCCTCATCCAGTTCGGGATCACTCTCCCACACTTCAACAACCTCCTCACGTTTCCAGCGGGCACCCTCAAGATGTTCAGCTTCCAATATTGCTGACACCCATTCATTCAGATCGACTATTGCACGCTTCTCCAAGTTGAAAAAACCTTCTTGTTCCAATTGCTGGGACGTTGTGTAGTCTTCGTTCCGTGGAGTAAGAAATGGAGATGAAGTACTGTAAACACTCTTGAGATTCTTGTTGATCTTTTTGAGTAGAGGTTGCAACCGCTTTAACAGTACTTCAAAAGCATCTTCACCGTCTTCTGTCAGTGAAACTAGTTTTCCACCACTCCGTTCCTCTAATTCAATACCAATTGGCTCGGCAACAGGCTCGGCGTCACTTCCATGATCAAATGCTATCTCCTCTGTAGTGGGAATGGCTAAGTACTCTGCTCTATGGGTAAGGGAGATAGATTCTTCATCACCTAAAGTCGATCCGTTGCTTATATCTTTGGGGGATTCAAGAGAACTTTGAGCACTCTGGTGATCCACAACAAATCCGTCCTCTTCCTTTGACATTTCAGGATGCCATGGTGTGGGGCTGCCTTTCAATTTTGGATTGCCTGGATGGTGATGTACTAATTCACGCACCAATTGTTCTACAGTCCGAAAATCTACTTTGCGAACCTCCTCAAAGATTTCTGAGGGGCCCAATCGAAGTGAACCTTTCAAACGGCGCTGCATCCAACGAACGATTAGGTCATCGCTTAAACCCTGCCGAATACGTGATAGAAAAAAGCGATTTTTCAGAACCAGGTAGGTTTGATAATCTCTGGAAAAAAGTGACTGCAGTCGCTCTATGAAAAAATGTTGCTGTACTTCTTCCGGTAAATTTTGAGCAGTTACGACTACTTTCTGAAGTCTGATGGGCTCGTAAAGTAGCTGAACCTCACATTTTAAAACTGTTTGCAGGCTCTCTTCCACACCAATACGATATCGTTCCAGAGCACGTAGTTCGACAGGGCTGGAGGCAAATGCATCCAGTTGACGAATGACTGCCAAAGAATTACAACTTTTTTGAATTCTGGGGACTATGCCCTGCGTAGCTTGTTGGGAGAGGTCGTAGGTTGCAATGAGTCGAAGAGCACTTTGCAAATCATAAAGTTGCAAAGCATGTGTGAAGGCATGGTGACGCAGAGTGAGGGCAGTTGATGCTTCTCGGTGGGCTGGGAAATCCCTTTCAAGAGTCTGCTTGAGCCTTTGAGCAAAGTTGTGTGATGCTGGATCTAGCCTTGACTCCAAATCACCGCATATTTCGTTTATTCGATTCTGCCATTGCTGATGATCCATCATCGCCTCAATGCATAGATAGAAGGAGCATCAAAGTGGTCTGAATTTCTCCATCAATTGATCCACTCCTGCACCCTGTTTTTGTCTGGATGGCTGTTGAGCTGACTTATTCTTCTTCTGTGGTAGTGCTTTCGATGGATTCCGATCCAGATTTTTCGAATCTGGATTACGCATACTCAAAGCAATTCTTTTCCGTTGAGTATCAACCTCTAACACCCAAACTTTAACACGTTGCCCCACAGCACAAGCTTCAAGTGGATCACGGACAAATTGTGAAGACATCTGTGAAATATGAACCAAGCCATCTTGATGAACACCAATATCAACGAATGCTCCAAAGTGCGTGATGTTAGTGACCACTCCTTGAAGATGCATCCCAACCTGAAGATCTTTCATGTCTTGGACGGCTTCACTGAACTGCTCTTCTTGGTGGTCATCTCGAGGGTCTCGGCCAGGTTTTTTCAGTTCTTCCAAAATATCATTCAGTGTGTAACGGCCTATTTCTTCAGATACGAAATCTTGAAAATGAATTTTTTCAAGTGCATCCTGATTGCCAATCAGATCAGCAACCAAGAGGTTTTGACTGGCTGCCATTTGCTCGACAATACTATAGCGCTCCGGATGAACAGCTGACTGGTCCAACGGGTACTCAGCATTTCGAATTCTTAAAAAACCAGCCGCTTGTTCAAAAGCTTTTTTTCCAAAGCCAGTCACTTGCATCAATTCTTGACGCGATCGGAACGGGCCATTTTCATCTCTGTACGAAACGATGCGCGCAGCTAGAGACTTCGTGACTCCCGAGACATAGCTGAGAAGAGCAGGTGATGCCTGATTCAGTTCCACTCCTACTTGGTTCACACAAGACTCGACCGTTCGATCAAGAGACTGCTTTAATTGCTTCTGATTGACATCATGTTGGTACTGCCCCACTCCAATTGATTTTGGATCTATCTTGACCAACTCCGCCAGAGGATCCTGATAACGCCGGGCTATCGAAACCGCACCCCGTACCGTTAAATCCAAATCCGGAAATTCCTGACGAGCGACTTCTGATGCTGAGTAAACAGAAGCGCCAGATTCGTTCACAACCAAATGTCTGATTTTTAACTGCAATTCTTTGATAAATTCTCTTAGGAATTGCGAAACTTCTCTCGAACCTGTGCCATTCCCAACCACAACAATTTCAGCTTGGTATCGCTCAATCAAGCCAAGTAGTGTTCGTCTTGATGCCTCTACTTGCCGTTGTGGTTCCACCGGATAAATGACACCGTTTTCGTGCAAGCGTCCTGTGTTGTCGATAACCACCCACTTTGTTCCTGTTCGGAAACCTGGATCTAGGCCTATGACCACTCTTGAACCTCCAGGCGGCTGCATCAGTAACTGACGTAGATTCTTTGCAAACAACTCAATAGAACTTTCATCCGCTTGCTGCTTCAATTCCTGTCGGATTTCTGTCTCAATCGAAGGTGCTAGCAAGCGATCAAATGCATCTGAAAGAGCTAGTTGAAGCTCTTGCCGAAAATCTACATTCGCTTTAGTTAGCCAAATCTCTTGAAGTGCAGATTCGGTTAGACCCTCCTGTACCTGAACCCTCGCCTGAAGGATTTCTTCCTTTTCTCCGCGTCTAATCGCCAGGTATCGATGCGGTTGGATCTTACTGATGTTCTCATTGAACTCATAATACATTTCAAATTTCGAAGTCGTCTCCTTGAACTCTGGTTTTACTTGTGAAACGAATGTACCTTGCTGAAAAGTCAATTGACGTATGCGTGCTCGTGTCTCAGCATCTTCTGCCACTTTTTCAGCAAAAATATCCCGAACTCCCTGCCAAATTTCATCGTTCGTTAGGGGTGAAGACAATCCTGCTTGGAAAGCATTCAGCCAATTATTTATTTGATTCCTATCTCCCTGCTCCTCCAAAACCAACTGAGCAAGCGGTTCCAAGCCTTTTTCGCGGGCAATCATTGCGCGAGTTCGTCGCTTAGGTTTGTAAGGTAAGTAAAGATCCTCCAACTCCTGTTTGGTTTGGACTTCATTAATCTTTTTTTCCAACTCTGCCGTTAGCTTCTCCTGGTCCCTAATGCTATTGAGGATCGTCTCTCTTCGATCTTCGAGTTCTTTGAGATACTCATACCGATCCAGTAAGTTAGCGATTTGTACTTCATCCAAATTCCCTGTCTGCTCTTTTCTGTAACGGGCAACAAATGGAATAGTGTTGTCTGCCAGTAGGAGACTGAGTGTGTTTTGAATGTGATCGAGACGATGGTCAAATTCAGTCTGGAGACGCTGAAGCAGCTTGGGATTCGGAGTGGAGGATTTGACTTCCATGAAGATCTACTAAGTATGATTTTCGAGTAGCAGTTCAATTAGACGAATGGGAGTCCATTGCTCAGCCTCACCAATAAAATTAACTATGATACGATGGCGAAGCACCGAAGGCGCAACATAGCGAACATGCTCTTTGCTGACCACCGAATCACCCTTCAGTAGGGCGTGGGCTCTGGCAGCTCGCACTAGATTTTGCGATGCTCGGACACCTGCACCCCATTCAACATATTTTTTGATGGGCTCAACCGAACTGTCTTGGGGCCTTGTGGCTCGGACAAGCTGTACGATCCAATCAACGACATGGGGAGCTATCGGGACTTCATCGACAAGTTGCTGTATTTTCAGCAAATCACTTCCATCAAAGAAAGCATTCACTTCCTGGGACTGGGTCTGTGATTGGACTGCGATCTCTGCTTCTTCTGTCGCACTTGGGTACTCCATCTCGACATTGAATAAAAATCGGTCAAGTTGCGCTTCTGGAAGTGGATAGGTCCCCTCAGAATCGATTGGATTTTGAGTTGCGAACACGATGAATGGCTGAGTGAGTTGGTAAGTCTTGCCTGCCACAGTAACTTGCTTTTCCTGCATGGCTTGGAGGAGAGCAGCCTGTGTTCGTGGAGAAGTTCGATTGATTTCATCCGCCAGCAAGAGATTGGTGAAGACGGGTCCCTCAATGAAGCGAAACCTTCGCTCTTGCTCATTCTCATCTAGGATTTCGACACCACTGATATCTGATGGCATCAGATCAGGCGTACATTGAATTCGATTGAAGTTCAGTCGAAAGAGGTTCGCCAGGGTCTTAATTAGCAGAGTTTTAGCTAACCCTGGCACTCCAGTCAGCAGCACATGGCCGTTGCACAAGAGCGCAATCAGCAGTTGATCTAGGACTTCCTCCTGACCAACAATTATCCGATGAATTTCAGTCCGGAACTGCACTGGAAATTCACGAAGTCGAGCATGAACTGCTTCGAAATCAGGAGGACTTATTTTTGAATTTTCAGGCATGAATGCCATTAAGCAGGGCCAGGGGGTTGAGTGAGGACAGAAGGAAGCCGGAGGTTTATAGTTCAAACCTCCGGTCTAAGGGCCAGTTATTTAGCTGCTTACTTGACTGTAGATCTCGGGGAATTGCTCAGCTAATTCATCAAAACTGATATCTTGAGCCAAGATTTCGCCCATCTCACTCTGAACAGTATAAACCGTTTGTCCAGGGTTGAGATCACGCTTCATAACACGCTTACCGTCCACCGAAAGAACAAATGTTCTTTGAGGTGCTTCAGTAGCGTTTTTTGCCATCGTGTAAGACTTGTTGTGATAGTCACAACCACCGGCAATGCCTATTCCTCCTATCAGCAACATCACTGACAGGGCTGCAGCAAATTTTTTCATGGTCAGAATCCTTGAGTTAATGGTTGAGGATTGGCATCCAAGGGCAGTTAACCTCAGATGCTCAGAGGAATTGTTGCCCGCTCTCGAAAGGAAGATCTTTCGTTATTCGAAATAAACAAAAATTGTAGCATTCGATTGATTGAAATGCTACGGCTTCCTCATCAGCGTACTTCGATTTCTGCTGGCTGAACAATAAATCGTGCTTTCGGATCCAATTGTTCGGGTGGGTGCTGATCAGAGATCTTCCAGCCGTGATGTAGCAATTCACCACGATACGGAGCTGACCCACGCAAATTTCCAGTTAGTGTAATTTCAGATAGATTGTAGTCAGCATCAACGCTGACCAATGCCCCTTCTTCCTCGGTACGGATCGCTTCCATTGTGAAGTAATCACCTAATATTCTGGCGCACCCATCATGCACGACTCGAGCTGCCTCACCTACCTCAGCATTCGAAAAAGAAGCGATGTCTTGCTGTAAAAAATCCACCAAGCGACCCTGCTTCTGAAAGAGAGACAAGAGAAAAACTCCATCAATATTTTTTTCGTCCTTTTTGGAGATTTCATCTTTTTCTTTAGATTGCACAGCATCTATCGGTTTTGATTCTTCAACGACTTTTTCTGCTACTTTCTCTTGTGCTTGCTCTGGCTCAGCTAAATCTTCTCTTTCTGGATCTGCTGGAACAGCTAATGGAGGCAATCCTTGTTTGAGTCTTTTTTTATTTTCCTTTTCCAATCTCCGTTGGCTTTTTTCAAGCGCATTGACTCTGCTGACTTCAGCAAGAGCCGCATGGATATAGTTGCCTGCTCGGCGGCTAAAAATCACTCTGAAGAAGCAATAAAAGGAGTAAAAAAAAATTCTGAAAAGAAAATTTAGATTTTTTTCAGGCTGCATGGATCTCTGGGTACAAAGTAGTTAAGTATTTGGCAAAATCTTAGATTAGAAGCGATTGAAAAAGCAATTCAAAGGCACAGAGATTCGGCTGGTGGAATCTTTGAAATCTTGTTAAAAATATTAGTTTTTCTTTAATCCCATCATCAACTTATTACTGTCCAAACGTTCTTGAACGTCCCTAAGCCTAAATGAAAAACGAATCGACTGATCCACGTTTCATCCGAAACTTCTCGATCATTGCCCACATTGACCATGGCAAGTCTACCCTGGCAGACTGCTTAATGAAGACTACGCATGCGGTTACAGACCGTGAGGCACAAGAGCAACTGCTCGATAACATGGACATTGAGCGTGAGCGTGGGATCACAGTTAAGTCGCAAACCGTACGGCTCAATTACGAAGCACCTGACGGCCAAGAGTACACTTTGAATCTGATTGACACTCCAGGCCATGTGGACTTCACCTATGAAGTTTCCCGATCTCTAGCTGCTTGTGAAGGAGCTTTGCTTGTTGTGGATGCAGCTCAAGGAGTGGAGGCTCAGACGCTCGCAAATGTCTACATGGCGCTGGATAACGATTTAGAAATTATTCCCGTCCTTAACAAAATTGATTTGCCCACTGCTGAACCAGAACGGGTCATTTCAGAGATTGAAGAAGTGATTGGGCTTGACGCTCAAGACTCTGCTAGAGTCAGCGCCAAAAACAATATCGGGATCCAAGAACTTTTGGAGCAGATCGTCAAGAAAGTTCCGCCGCCAACTGGAAAGCCGGATGTTCCCCTGCGAGGACTCATCTTTGATTCTTGGTTTGATCCCTATTTGGGAATTGTGATCCTCATTCGAGTGATCGATGGCAGAATTACAGTTGGAGAAGTCATCCGGTTCATGGCGACTGGTTTTGAGTATGAGGTGACTCAACTTGGTGTTTTCACCCCTTTCAGAAAAGAAAGATCCGAACTGAGTACAGGAGAAGTTGGTTTTGTCTGTGCTTCAATTAAGACCATTGGTCATACGAAAATTGGTGACACAGTCACTCATGCGGAAAGACCTGCTACAACCCCACTATCAGGCTATGCTGAGGCCAAGCCAATGGTCTTCAGTGGTATTTACCCAGTAAGTAGTGAGGACTACGAAGACTTGCGTGAGGCTCTTCGCAAATTGGCCTTGAACGATTCCTCCTTGACATATGAACCAGAAACCTCTGCGGCTCTGGGATTCGGGTTCCGATGTGGATTCTTAGGTCTTCTCCACATGGAGATTGCTCAGGAACGATTGGAGAGAGAGTTCAAAATTGACCTCATCACGACCGCTCCAAGTGTCGTCTACGATGTCCATTTGAAAGATGGTGGACTGATCAAGGTTGATAATCCCACACAGCTGCCATCAGCTTCTGAGCTTGACCACATCGAAGAGCCCTATATCCGAAGTAGAATTTTCACCCCTCAAGAGTATGTTGGCAACATCATCAAGTTGGCTCAGGAACGAAGGGGAATACAGACCAACATGGAGTATCCTTCACCAAACCGGGTCATGCTCGAATATGAGTTCCCTTTAAATGAAATTGTTCTGGATTTCTATGACCGACTGAAATCAGTTTCACGGGGCTACGCTTCTTTCGACTACGAGTTGATTGACTATCGATTGGGTGATCTTTCAAAGCTGGATATTCTATTGAATGGAGATGTAGTCGATGCTTTGTCGTTGATAGTCCCGAAAGAACAGGCCTACTATCGAGGAAGGGAACTTTGTAAGCAGTTCAAGAAGCTATTGCCAAGGCAGATGTACGAAATTGCGATTCAAGCAGCAATCGGCTCTAAGGTCATTGCCAGAGAAACCCTTGGGGCTTTGCGTAAGGATGTAACCGCAAAGTGTTACGGAGGGGATATCACACGAAAAAGAAAGCTTTTGGAAAAACAGAATGAAGGAAAGAAAAGAATGAAACGGCTGGGGACTGTTGAGGTTCCTCAAGAAGCCTTCATGGCAGTCCTGAAGATCGACAATGGAGGTTCAAGCAGCTAGTTCATCCCGCAGTAGACTCATAATGACAACGTACGGAATACCCAAATGGAGGCATCCACGAAGTTCAGGATGATTGATCTGGAACTCCTGAACGACATAAAGATCCTCAGGCTCCACTTCGTCGAGATATCCTGGCTGAAGCATATGCTTGAATCGATCAATTTCTAAATTGCCCTTTTGACTCCATGATCTTGGGATTCCGTGGAAGCAACGTCGTAAGATCTCGCCAATCTCAAGGTAAATTCCAGAATCTGCATCGGTCACTTCATGCCAGCGCTTACCGGATGAGCCAAATTCGAGGTTGTACTTTCTACCGGCCAAGCCTTCAGCTAGTGATCGATCAAGGTGCATAAACCAAACGGTGTTGTGAGGTTGTACCCAGATCATTGAAAAGTATGATCTTCTAGGAAAGAGTTGAGTTAAATCTTGATAAGTGGTTTGAAATTGACGCTTGAATTCTATTTGTAATTGTCGGGGTAGGACCTGCATTAAAATCAGACGAAGATAAGCCGAAAGTCGATCGGCAATGGGCAGTAGGGATTTTTCAAGCACCGTATCAAGAGTTTGGCAAATTTCAGTCTCCTCTGGTGAGGAAGCAGCAGTTGTTTCAGATTCAAGGCCGAAAGTTTCTCGAAGCATTCCCTCCATGATTTCCGGATCTAAGAAGGTATCTCCAGAAGGTACTATATTTTCGTGCCCCATAAGGTTCTCCCAATTACAGGTGGAAAAGATAGTTTTTCCGTGCAATTTACAAGCCGACTAAATTAAATGAATTTTGAGAAAATGTTAGAATATCATGGTTTTGATCACTCAAAATCTAAGAATAAATCGTAGCAGCCACTTCCTGGTCATCACGCAACTCCAGCTAAAAATTTCCCATGTCCAAAAATAAAAAAGACTCCGCGAACTTGTTGAATGAGGATGAAATTCTTTCATCCGAAGATCTGAACGATAGCCGGCTGTACTTCAATAGAGAGCTGAGTTGGTTAGAGTTTAACCAGAGAGTATTGGAACAAGCAAAAGATGAGAATCATCCACTCCTAGAGCGCGTCAAATTTCTGGCGATCGTTCAAACAAACATGGATGAGTTTTTCATGGTTCGTGTTGCGGCGCTTCTCAAACAGATGCGCTCCGGAAGTGATAACATTGCTCCAGATGGAATGAGTGTAGAAGAGCAGCTTGGGGCGATTCGATCCAGAGTACAGCAGATGAAACAAGACCAACAGCAATGTTGGTCGGAACAACTCCGACCCCAATTGGAGAAACATTCGGTACGCTTCATCGAACCTGATCAGTACACTCCCGAATTGAGAGAATATCTTTCAAACTACTATCAGCAAGGAGTCCACCCTGTTCTGACACCCCTTGCTTTTGATCCAGGACATCCCTTCCCATTCATTTCCAGCATGAGTTTGAATTTAGCGGTAGTAGTTAAATACGGTCCGTATGAAAAGAACTTCGCTCGGATAAAAATTCCAGACATTTTGCCAAGATTCATTCCAGTTCCTGAAGAATTGGCAGGAAGTCGATACGGATTTGTTTACCTCGAAGATGTCATTAAAGACAATTTGAATGAGTTGTTTCCTGACAATAATGTGCTGGATATCTATGTCTTTCGAGTCATCCGGGATACTGACCTTGTTATCCAAGAAGACGAAGCTGGTGATCTACTTGAGAACGTTGACCGGAGCCTGAAACAACTACGTTATGGCAACGTTTCCTTACTTCAGGTGGAAGATCAAATGCCTGAAGAACTCCTTCAAGTATTGATGGAAAATTTTGAGATTGAAAGGGGAAGAGGCATTGTCACTAGGACCCATACTAGGATGAACTTTGGAGAATGGTTTACCCTGCTGAAGTTGCCTTTACCTCAATTGAAGGATGCCCCCTTCAAGCCCTCTGTCTTATTCACAAGAGAACAAAGAGAAACCATTTTTGATAGGATTCGACTACAGGATTTCTTGATACATCACCCTTTTGAGTCATTCGATTCCGTTGAGGAGTTTATTTCTGCAGCAGTAAAAGACCCTCAAGTTATTGGGATCAAGATGACTCTTTATCGCGTGGGATCAGATTCCCAGATTGTTCAAAAGCTCATCGAAGCTGCGGAGGACGGAAAACAAGTAGCTGTACTAGTAGAACTCAAAGCACGTTTTGATGAGAAAAATAACATTGTCTGGGCGAGACGTCTCGAATCGGTAGGAGCGCATGTAGTTTACGGCATGTTGAAACTCAAGACCCACTGCAAGTTGTGCATGGTGATTCGAAAAGAAGGAGATGGAATCAGAAGATATATGCACATAGGGACTGGAAACTATAATCCAGGCTCTTCAAAAATTTACACTGATCTTGGCATCTTCACCGCCAGTGAGCAGATTGGTCGAGATGTAACAGACGTTTTTAATTATCTAACGGGCTATTCTGGCAAACAGGATTACGATAACCTTTTAGTGGCACCACGCTCCTTGAGAAGGAAGCTAGAGGAAATGATTGACCGGGAGGCAGAGGTTGCTCGATCTGGTAAAGAAGGCCGGATTATTATCAAAGCAAACGCAGTTACCCATCCCTCGGTGATCCAAGCACTTTATCGAGCATCTCAAGCAGGTGTAAAAATTGATCTGATCATTCGTGGTATCTGCTGCCTTAGACCAGGACTTCCAAATATTAGTGAAAACATTCGAGTTCGTTCAATTATTGGACGTTTCCTTGAGCACTCGAGACTGTTTTATTTCCAAAATGATGGTTCAGAAGAAATGTACATTGGAAGTGCAGACATCATGGAACGGAATCTTGACCGTCGAGTTGAGGTGCTAACCCCTATTTTGGAAGCTCAGCTTCGACAAATTCTGATGGAAAAAGTCCTGCAATCACAACTCAAAGACAACCAATTATCCTTCGAATTACTCTCAGATGGAACCTATGAGAGAATTCGACCTGAGGAGGGAGACGAAGAACCTTATAACTCTCAAATTGCAATGTTGCAGGCTTATTCGGAAGCTTCTAATTGATTTCAAAGGAGTAACTTCATGCTAGCAAAGCGCATCATTCCTTGTCTTGACATCAAGGCTGGCCGTGTTGTCAAGGGGACTAGTTTTGTGGGCTTGCGCGATGCTGGAGACCCAATTGAATTGGCCCAACGCTACAATGAACAATCTGCTGATGAGTTGGTGTTCTTAGACATTGCGGCCTCCTTGGAAAATCGTGGAACAACCATTGAGCTCGCGACAAAACTAGCCAGAGAGTTGTTCATCCCATTTACGATTGGAGGTGGAATATCTTCACTGGATCACATTGCTGATCTGGTTACTGCTGGTGCAGACAAGATTTCTGTCAATTCTTCTGCATTGAAGAATCCAGACTTAATCACCGAAGGAGCGAAACGTTTTGGCTCTCAGTGCATTGTCGTTGCGATTGATGCGAAAAAAGTAGGAGATCACTGGGAGGTATTCAGTCACGGTGGAACTCGTTCCACAGGGAGAAATGCTCTGGAATGGGCCCAAGAAGCATCGGATCGTGGTGCAGGTGAAATTCTATTGACGAGCATGGATGCTGATGGCCACAAAAATGGCTTTGACAATCCACTCAACTCAAAAGTCAGCAGCATGCTCTCTATCCCTGTGATTGCTTCGGGAGGAGGAGGAACACTAGAACACTTTCGAGATGCAATTCAGGCGGGCAAAGCGGACGCAGTCCTAGCAGCTTCTGTCTTTCATTATGGAACCTACACTGTGTCCGAGGTCAAACAATTCTTGCGGACCTCCGGAATACCTGTCAGGTTGTGATCAGACTCCCAAACAAAACCTCGCAAATATTTGGACCCTTCCACTAATCTTCCCTAATGGAAATCAACTCTTTCTGGCTTCTCTGGATTCTTGCCTTTCTTTTAGTATCCATCGTTGGACTGATCCTACAAAAACGTAAGCAAGCTTTTAGGTACTACGGAATTACTAGTCGACTCGCTTTATTGGCTTTGTTGATTTGGAGCCTCCAGGTGCTGATCAACTCTGAAGAGGAATATCGTCCCCCTCTTTGGGTACTCGTCGATACGAGTGAAAGTTTCCGTCAGTTGCTACAACATACTGCTGAGCCGATGAAAAGTCCTGCATCACTCATCCCTGTTGCAATCCAAGAAAAAATCGAAGCAGAATTTCCAAAAAGAGAATTGAAGTACCTGAATTGGTTTGATCCTCAAAACAAAGATTCTTCAGTTATTTGGTCAGCAACTTCTGGTTTGTCAGACAATCTAGATTTGTTTTTGAGGCAAACAAATCATCCGAGGGGAAGTGAATTACTCTTGGTAACTGATGGACAGGAAAATGAGTCTGATCTTTCTCTCAAGGAACTTGGTGAGAACTTGGAAAGTTATGAAATTAAATTAAATACTCTCCTTTGGCAGACACCCCAACCAGTTGATTTAGAATTGAGGACAGAGGCCAATATTCAGGTCGCTTTTGTCAATGAAGGCCTAGATTTACCCATAACCATTAACGCCTCCAAGAGTTTGCAAGCAGGATCATCCGAGGTAGTGCTGACAGACGGAAAAGCATTATTGGATAAGAAAATCATTGAGTGGGACGGGACGCAGCAAGAAATAAAACTCAGCCTCAACTGGACCCCCAATAAGATGGGAGACCAGCTCTTACAGCTTCGGTTGGCACCTCTAGATGGTGAAACCAATTTACAAAACAATCTGGCATATCTTTCTGTCCCAGTTCGCTCAAACCGATTGAAGGTCTTACATATTGCTGGAAGAACGGGTTGGGATGTTCGTTACCTCCGATCTCTTTTAGGAGATAGCCCTGAGATTGATTTGATTTCTTTCTTCATTTTGCGCGATCCCTTTGAGGATGCCAACAATATCCCTGAGAACGAATTGGCCTTGATTCAGTTTCCCGTTGAGGAATTGTTCATGGTGGAGTTGTTCAAATTTGATGTGGTAATCTTCCATAATTTTACCATCAAGAAATATCTCAGGAACGTAGGATTTCAGCGTAGTTTTCAAAAATTTCTCTCTCAGGGGAAGCGGATTGTTGTTGTTGGTGGCGATCAGACGGAGGGTGAGCGAGGATATGCTGAACTCTTCATGAATTCAGACAAGGCGCTGAGTTGGGAATGGCCCCTGCGACACGAGCAAAATTGGAATTATGAGGAGATTGATCTATTGCCTCCTGAACATTCTCAACGTCAAGCTACTTTCAATTGGGATGATTCAAATGACGGTTCAGGGATCCAAGTGCTCAGGAGGACTTCATTTGGATTAGGGAGGGTTGATTGGGTGACAGATCCTCATTCCTGGCGTTGGACTCTCAGAAGAGAGAAGGATCAGGCAACTCGGTTCCAGCACTTGATGTTCTGGCAGACGCTTCTCTACCAGCCATTCTTTGAGCAACAGCGAGTTTTCACAGATTTTCGCAGAACCCGACCGTACCATGTGAGCGAACGAATTGCCGGCAATTTGCATCTACCTACCTCATCGCCTGATGTGGTTCTCAGGTTAGTTGACTTGGAAACAGGCCAAGTCATAGAGGAGCAGATTCTAAGTGTTCGTGAAGAACTGGCTGCATTGGAGTTGGCGACAAAGATGCCTGGCAGTTACGAAATGCAAATTAGCTGTCGATGTAAGGATATGCCTGATTTGAGGCATCCGGTGGTCATTGTTGACGAGTGGTTGGAACTTCATAGAACTGGATGGCAGATGGACTGGTTAGCTAAAGTTGCTTCATCAACAGGGGGGAAAATGATCGAGGTATTTCAATAATGGGAAGTTATATGCGGGAATTATCTGTAATTCTCTTGAGTGGACTGATGTTTGGCTGTACTCAATCTGCAGTGATCTTGACAGAGCCTGGCAGACAAATTGGTTTTATGAACGATCCTAAGAAATATCCTCTGTGTGTTCCGCGTGGTGCTTTGAATTCAACGGTTCTTACCAGTTCTAGAAATGGCTATCGGGAAGCTATGAATCAACTACTGAACACCGCAGCTGGGATGGGTGCAACTCACATATCGATAGACTCTTCCGAGTCTAATGCAATCGTTACAAAAATAGAGGGTACGAGCTATTTCTGTCCGGAAGATTTTGCACAGCAGCCCAGTGACCAAATAATGAACCGCGACAACCTAATCATTCTGGATGATCCTTCCTGAAGCACCAGCAGCGTTCAGATCCCGCATTTCAATATCTTATCAAAATTCTCCTTCCAACAAGCCCCAAGCTACTGAACCAAGTTCTGATTCAAACCTGACAAAAGCGAACGATTATTGGGGTTCTCTCTTTTAAATCACCATCAAATTTGCAAAAAGAGAGACCTTTAAGCAGCTTTAGAGTAATGGTGATTTGTGAATCACATTGGTGGCAATGAATCGTAGCAGCCCAAAATTTTAGCTCGGAATCCCGCTTGCTCCAAGTCACTCAAACATCGTTGTGATTCCTGGTTGTTGTAGAGGTCAACAAAAAACACATAAGACCACGGGATCCGTTTGGAAGGACGAGACTCTAGACGACAAAGATTTATTCGATAAGCGTTGAAAATACTCAACATCTCGTAAAGTAATCCCGCACGGTCAGTCTCAAATTCTATGAAGAGGGAAGTTTTTCGCTTCCTGAAATCGAATTGCTCTTTATCCTCTTGCTTACGAACGACAACAAAGCGCGTGCTGTTGTTTGGATAATCTTGAATGTCCTGGGCAACTACAAATTCCTGATGTTCTTCAACCAGATTAATGGGCACAATCGCTGCCTGCGGAATCCGTTGTTCACTAGTTGAAAAGAACTGTGTAGCTGAGTCTGTATTGCTTCTTGTGTAGATGTGGTCCGCACTACAGAGGTGCCTTGCGGTGTACTGCAGCGTCTGGCCATAGGCCTGTTCGTGGGCAAAGAATTGGGTAACTTGCTGGAGGGGAGCATTAGCCAGTAGCGCATAGCGGATGCGCATCGGGAACTCGTCCAAGATAATAAGTTCCTCAGTCACTAGGGCGTCCTGGATCTGTGTGACGGTTCCTGCAACAGAATTTTCGATTGGAACGACAGCTACTGAATGTGGAGTTTCTGCTACACGTACAATCGCTTCATTAAAGTTCTTGGTGTAGTGAATAGCATCGAAATTCGAGCAAACTTGTCTTGCTGCTTGGTCACTGAAAGTACCTGATGGACCAAGGGTAAAAACGTTAGGGATGTGGCTGTAAGGCATGCAATGGTTCGGCAGATCAAAGCCTCATCTTTAATTTGATGAGGCCTCCATAATCAGGTGGGTAGTTTGACTTCGTAGCCTGGCTGATTCTTGGGATGACTATCGTTTGTGAAGACTGTCCTGTCGTTTTTCAGAACGATCACCTCAAAGTAAGGTTGAAAGCGATCTTCAGCAATTTCAAATCCTTGCATAAATTTGTAGAACAATTGCTGTTCTGTTGCATCTGCATTGCCGTCTGAAAGCAGAGAATCACAGAGATTTGTCAGAATACACATCTTTTGTGCATCTGTCAGCAGTGGTGCAGCCTCCTCCAAAAATTTATCAGGAGAATTTGATTGTACGTATTTCTGAGCATTTCGCAGAAGCTTCTCATTCTGAGCCCCAACACCAATTACTCCACTTGAACTTTTCTCACCACCTAATACTGACAACAACTGACCAATTTCTTCATTCTGAATCTCTCCATCGGCCGCAATCATATAGATCAGCGCGGTAACGAACGCGAAATGCGGAGTCATTTCTGTTCCCGCATCCGATTTGAACATATCAAAGAGTCCCATTTTTCTCCTCTAAAGAAGGGTACAAAGAATGCTTCATTGCAACAGAAAATCCTGAGAATTCAAGCAGAAACGGTCAATCGATGTAGTATTGGAAGTCTGTTGCTTGGCCACCACGCTCAATTTTCAGAGTAATTTCTCGCTCGGATTGAAGGGTTTCAAACAGTTTCAAGGCCTTTGGTACGCTATCCACAGTAAACCCATTGATCGCTAGAATGATATCCTCGTTCTTCAAACCCAGTTTTTCGTAGATGCTACCTTTACGGATGAACTTAAACATGAAAAGTGGAGTACCATCTTTTTCAGTCGGGACGACCCGTGCGTCATTTAGAAGCTGACTGAAATTGGCAAGCTGCTCATCAACGTAAGCCCTTTCAAATCTGAAAATCCTCTGGTCATCTGGTGGCGTTTCGTTGTTTGCTTCAGAGGTCGGCTTAATAATCAAGGGCCCTTGATCTTTGGGAGCTATAGGTTTCAGTACTGCTTTTTGTTGGTTTTTTACGGGCCTAGCTTTTTGTATGGGTTGGGGTTTAGGAGGTGGTTTCGCCTTTGGTGCTGCTGCAACTGCTGCTACAACTGCTTCGGTCTGTTGATCCATACTCAGGATTTCTTCTCGTCCTTGATGGATGATGACGATTTCTCTGTCCCGAATTTCAAAAACTTTTACTTTATTAGGAGGGCAAGGGATGTCCTTTGATTCCTTAACGCTGTCAGGTTCAAAGCAATCACCAATTTGGTATATCTTGTACGAGGCAGGTTGATTTGCGGCAGCAATGAATGCAAATGCGTTATGGTCATAGATCATCGTTCCCGTTAACACCAATTTCAATTGGGTGAACACAGGCCCAATTGGTCCAACTTCTTCAGGCAAATTTTCCTTCACCACGACTTCTTTAGCTTTCGGGGGAGGAGGAGGGGGTGGCCGACGTTCGGCTTTAAAGATATTGCGTTCAAGAATTGCCGCAAATTCTGTGTAATCTACACTCACCTGGGATTTTGTATTTGTTTCAGGAGCAACTGCTGGCAATATAAAGGGGGCGGCTTCCTGTTCAATGATTCTTTGCTCCAAGACCCCGGCAGCTAATCCCCCCGCCTGGTAAGCACCTGTCATTACCAGTAGACCGTTACAGCACATTAACAAAATTTTGCCACCTGGCATCATGCGAGACCTTTCAAATCTTTTCTTATAGACTTTGAACAGAGTACGTTTCCATCATCCATTGCAAAATCGGGGGAAGCTATAATTTTTTTCAAAAATTCAGAAAAACTTAACAAAATTGCAATTCGCATTTTCTGAAGATCAAGTGATTGATTGGTGTTCAGTTCGAATTTATTGAGCAAATGTTTATTTGCTTCACTGAAAATCAAAAGTTTTCAAAACACCTACAAAATCCCAAGTAAGCCTAGATTACTAAAAGCGTTCTCCAAATAGCTAACTACAGAATTCTATTCCACATCAAAATTATTTTCATTCCGAATCATGGAATCAGCAAACTCATTGGAAAGCTCAACTTCTTGGCAAATGAAAGCAGTGACCTGGCTGGGTGCTCTTGTCAACGTCTTGCTTACGATTTTAAAAGCTGTTGTGGGTTGGGCCAGTGGTTCACCTGCATTGATTGCTGATGCAGGACATTCTTTCTCTGATCTACTTTCTGATGGAGTGACTCTTTGGGCACTGATGCTCGGTCGCAAACCCAAAGATGATAATCATCCCTATGGGCATGGTCGATTTGAAACCATTGGGACGCTTTTTGTTGCTGTCCTCCTCGGATTTACTGCATTGGAATTGGGAATTTATGCGGTTGGATCCTTGGGCCAAGAACAATCTCCTGGATGGAACGCAATCTATGTTGCATTAATTTCCATCTTTCTTAAGGAGTTTCTGTTCTGGTTGACCATGTGGATTGGAAAAAAGGAGCAGAACCGTCTCCTTCAGGCCAATGCTTGGCATCATCGGAGTGATGCACTTTCTTCGGTGGCCGCTTTGATTGGAATTGGTGGTGCTCAATTGGGCTATCCCTTTTTAGATCCCCTTGCAGGATTGGTTGTGTCAGCACTGATCATGAAAACTGCCTGGGATATGGGCAAGCAAAGTGTAGAGGAACTGACTGATGCGGTTACAGACCCTGAAGTAGAGTCACATGTCCATCAATTAATGGCTAATGTAGAGGGAGTTCAAGATTTTCACGAAGTCAGGGTAAGACGGATGGGATCATATCTACTGGTGGACCTTCATGTAGAAGTGGATGGGCATCTCACAGTTTCTTCTGCACATCAAATTGCAGAAAGAGCACGACTACGAATTACTCAAGCTTTACCAACTGTCACCGAAGTTCTTGTGCACGTGGATCCTGAGCCTGATCCCCCATCAAGAATGCCTGACGAAGAGACTCAATTGATGAGGCCTCAGGATGAAATCGAGCAAGACATCGTGTCAGTTCTAAAGCAGGTTCCTCAAGTCCAGAAAATTACGCATATCTACTGTCATTATCTTCATCGAAAGCTTCTCGTGCACATTCATGTCGAAATGGATGAAAATCTGATCATTTCAGAGGCCAGACGGATTGCAATCGAGGCGGAGAAATTGGTTGAATCAATAGCTGATATTCAGGAAGCTGATGTTCACCTAGAGTTGTCACCACATTAGCGACAATCTTTTAAAAGATATGATTTGAGACGTTGGAGGCGAGGGAATGCACCAGTGAACTATATTAGCCCACTGGTTTCTAGCAGGAAGATTAGTAAGCGTAGTAAAGATTGAATTCGTAGGGGTGTGGTCGAGATTCAATCGGTGTGACCTCTTCATTGAGCTTGTAGTCCACCCATGCGTCAATCACATCTTTAGTGAAGACATCACCCTTCAGTAAGAAGTCATGGTTGGCCTCGAGATTTTCAATGGACTCCCGCAACGACCCTGGCATCTTGCCAATTTTATGAAGTTCTTCGGGTGGAAGATCATAAATATTGACGTCCATTGGATCACCAGGATGAATTTTATTTTGAATCCCATCTAAGCCAGCCATCAGCATTGCTGCAAAAGCCATGTAACCATTTGCTCCTGGATCTGGGCAGCGGAATTCGATTCGTTTTGCTGCCTTCGAATCCGCCAAAGGAATTCGGATTGTTGCGGATCGGTTTCTATTTGAATAGGCAAGATTGATCGGAGCCTCAAATCCTTTTACCAGACGCTTGTAGGAATTGGTCAGAGGATTGGTCAGAGCTGCCAGCGAAGGTGCATGCTTAAGAATTCCTCCAATGTAGTAGAGCGCAGTTTCACTTAAGCCAGCGTACTCATCTCCTGCAAAAAGGGGCTTGCCATCTTTCCATAGAGATTGGTGAGTATGCATTCCGCTCCCATTGTCAGCAAACATGGGCTTGGGCATGAACGTAGCGGTCTTGCCATGCTGGCGTGCTACATTTCTAATAACATACTTGTACCACTGCAGATGGTCCGCACAACTGACAAGAGTATCGAAACGGAAATTGATCTCGTGCTGTGCTGGTGCAACCTCATGGTGAGCTCGCTCAACCATCAGACCACACTGTTCCAACATCGTAATCATCTCGTTTCTAATATCTTGATTGGAGTCGAAAGGGGCTACTGGGAAATACCCTAATTTAGGCCCAATTTTATACCCAAGATTAGGCATTTCATCGGCACCCGTATTCCATGGACACTCTGCTGAATCAATGGAATAAAACCCACCCGCACTGCTGTAAGAATACTGAACATCGTCAAAAAGGAAAAATTCAGCCTCTGGCCCAAAATAAGCCGTATCTGCGATTCCTGTTGAGACTAGATAAGCTTCTGCCTTTCGTGCAATATTTCTTGGGTCTCGACTGTAGCGCTCTCCCGTCACAGGATCAACGATATCGCAGATCAGTGTCAGTGAATTAGCTTCAATGAATGGGTCCACCTTCATTGTGCTAAGATCAGGAATCATCTTCATATCACTGGCATCAATGGTCTGCCAGCATCTAATACTGGAACCATCAAACATCACCCCTTCTTCCAGCATAGCTTCATTGATGACCCCAATTGGGACTTGCAAGTGTTGCCAAGTTCCCAGCAAGTCAATGAACTTGAAGTCAACAAACTCAATGTCATTTTTCTTGATAAAGTCGAGGACATCTTTGGGCGTAGTCATATCAAGCATTCCTTTGTTTTAGCGCGGGATTTCCGCCAGAATTAGGGGAAGATTGGAAACGAGGGCCTGACAAATGAAATCTCAATTTGTCTCTAAAAACTTTCTGCCGCTTCCAAAAGCAAGTCAAGTGCTTCTATTTAAACTCTAGCAACTTCACAAATTTTATACCAATCTTTTAACACTGATATTATTAACTATTAATTATCATTTTCATACAGAATTGCCTAAATTTCGAGCAGCTGCTGAAAATCCAATCAGTTCAGGGCGCTAAGCGGACACGTGTCCAAGAATCCTGCTTCATTTGGTAGAGTAATCGATCGTGAAGTCGATTCGACCTCCCTTGCCAGAATTCAAATTTGTTTGGTGCTAATCGATAACCACCCCAGTGATCTGGACGGGGAACATTTCCATCCTCAAATTTCTTTTCAAACTCAATTTGTCTTTTTTCTAGTGCAATTCGGTCAACAATCGTTTGACTTTGTTCAGAGATCCAAGCGCCCAAGCGACTCCCATAGGGCCGGCTTTGGAAGTACGCATCAGAATCTTCTTCATCAATTTTTACAACCTCTCCCTCAACACGAATTTGACGTTGCAGAGGTTCCCACCAGAATAGAATTGATGCTCGTGGGTTGTGTGCTAACTGTTCACCTTTCTGGCTAAGGTAATTGGTAAAAAAAACTAACCCATTTTGATCAAAATCTTTCAATAAGACGACGCGAGATGTAGGCTGCCCGTCTTGCATAACTGTAGATAAGATCATCGCATTCGGTTCCAAAATTTTTGTCTTCCGAGCGATCTCAAACCAACTGCTGAATAATTCCCAAGGCTCTGAAGGGGCGTTACTTTCGAGTAGTTCTCCAATAGTATAGTCTTGACGCATTGCTGCAATTTCGCTGTCTCTCATTGATTAATCTGTCAAATTAGATTGGAGATTGATGGAACACCCTGAAGGTTCTGATACGTTCGGGAGATCCTGGCATCTGTATTGTTCGAAGCGCCTATTATTCCTGCTCTCAGACTGTCGGAGTACATGGTTCACTTCTCGATTTAGAGGCCCCATCAATTTTTGCTCACACTGGACTATTTGGTGATAGTCCGTATATTTTCGGCACTCTGCAAAGTGAGGTATTTTTTCGTAAACCCTCACCTCACGTCCGGACTGACAAGAAGCTAATACCAGCAAACTTACCAAGCAACACCAGAACACCTTAAACATAGTACCTCTGCAATTTCGACAATTTCTTAAACTCTCTAAAGGCCATGCAACAAGACAACCCTCAAATGAAAATTACCTGCCTCGATTTTGAGGGAGTTCTGATTCCAGAAATTTGGATCGGTCTGGCTGAACGAACTGGAATTGAGGAATTAAGACTGACCACCAGAGACATCGCTGACTACGATGAATTGATGCGCTATCGGTTGAAAATATGTGATGAAAAAAATCTGAGAATTCAGGATATTCATGCGGTTGTTGACCAAATGGATCCGCTTGATGGTGCAATTGATTTCCTTCACTGGCTCAGAACCGAATCCGAAGTAATCATTCTGTCGGACACCTTCAGAGAATTTGTGAGTCCGTTGTTGAATAAGCTCAATCAACCAACTATTTTTTGTCATACTTTGAAAATTGATCAGGCAGGCAAGATCACAGATTACCTACTCCGCCAGCAAGATCAGAAGCGGCGTGCTGTGAATGCTTTGAGAGATCTCAATTTTCAGGTTCTTGCTGCTGGAGATTCCTACAACGACATTTCAATGCTGCAAAGTGCTCATCATGGGATCTTCTTTAGGCCCACCCAAAAAATCACGGAAGAATACCCTTCCTTTCCGGTGACTCATCAGTATGCAGAATTGAAATTGGAACTGCTGAAGCATCTCAATGGCTAACAAACGCTTTCAGAAGAAGCCAAAACTTCAGCAGAGGGATCACGAATGGCTCTATGGAATCAACGCTGTTGAAGCTGCTATTTCCAGTTCTTACCGCAAGCTCTTTGCTATGTGGGTTAAGCATCCTGTTGGAGAGAGAATCCAAGGGCTTCAAAAAGCTGCTGAAGAACGCGGAATTACCATCAAGAAAGCTACTCCAGAAATCATTGAAATGCATTGTCCAGATGTTGTACATCAAGGCGTACTGTTGGAGTGTAGCGCTAGATACTTGGAGACTCCAACATCTCTCCCAGCCACTCAAAAACTAAACCCATTTTATTTGGTTTTGGATCAAATCAAAGATCCTCAAAATTTTGGTGCTATCTTAAGGTCAGCAGCGTTTTTTGGTTGTTCAGGATGCATTATCACTAAAGATCATAGTCCCGGTGTGACTCCTGCTGTGTCCAAGGCTTCTGTTGGTGTAGCTGAATGGTTCCCAATCTTTGAAACAACAAATCTTGCTCGATTTCTGACAGATCAAAAGAAAAACGGCTTCTGGATAGTTGGCTTGGCTGGCGATGGGAAAACGGAGTTACGAAAGCTTGAAAGGGATCGTCCACTGTTGCTTGTTCTGGGAAATGAGCGAAGGGGTCTGCGCCAGTTGGTAAAACAGCAGTGTGACTGGGATGTGCGTATAGATGGAACAGAACAAGTAGAATCGCTGAACGTCAGCGTAGCAGCCGCTTTAGCTTGCTATCAGTTGGGAATTCAGGAAGAGGGCTCGGCATGTAAGGATTTTGTGTCAGCTTGAGCTATTGAATTTTGTGGCTCATCTAGATCCTCATAATGGAGCCGAGTGATGCGTATGCCTTCATTTTTCCCGAGGCTGTAGGCAATTCCCCCGGAGATAGCAATCAGTGCAGCAATGGATACGATGTGCAAACTCAGCAGCATCATTTTGTTCAACTCGATAGGAAAAAATAATGGTAAAGCATCTGGTTCTTTTTCGCTTGAAAGAAAAAACTCCACAAAGCTCCCGACAACTAATGGACGCATTTGTTGGACTTCCAGAGAAAATTGAAGAAATTCAACACTTGGAAGTAGGAGAGGACTTCAAAACAACTCCAAAATCATTTGATGTCGCTCTATCTGTGGAATTTGGCGACCGAGAGTCACTGAGTGCTTTTTCGGTGCATCCAGAGTATGTGCCTGTTCTAGACTTGATCCACGAAATCTGTTCAGAGTATGCCGTTGTTGACATGGAGATTGAATCAAATTAGGTTGTCGCTTCGGCTAATTCTTTGAGATGACTTCTGTAGACCTCAGGCCCTTTTTCCTCCCAGGTTTTGAGCAGTGCTGAACCAATCACTGCGATGTCTGCATGCCCTTGAAGTTGGTTAAGGTCCTCCCCTGTGCTCAACCCAAAACCCAATGCTAGTGGCAGATCAGAATATCTTCGGCATCGTTTCAAGAATTCGAAAACCATCGGATCAATCTTTGTCACAGCACCAGTGACACCTTTCCTTGCTACACAATATAGGAAGCCACTCCCGTTAGCACAGATACTCTGCAACCTAGGATCCTTGTGTGTTGGTGTACAAAGCATGATCGGATTCAGTTGATGCACTTTACTCAACTCAAGCAAATCTTCCATTTCCTCAAGAGGTAGGTCCGGTAGTAAGTACCCACTGGCACCATGCTCGGCTAGTCTTGAACAAAAACTATGATGACCCATCGCGAAAGCGCTGTTGTAGTAACCAATCAACAGTAATGGGAAATCGAATTTTTCATGAGCCCTTTTCATAAAATCAAAATAGGCATTCCAATCAATTCCATTTTTCAGAGCTTCTTGATTTGCTTTAACGAATAGAGGGCCATCTGCGATCGGCTCACTGAAAGGCATTTGCAATTCTACCATGTCCACATTGGCTGCCTGCATTTCCTCCAGCATCTGCCAGTTATCTTCTAGAGACGGATAGCCAACAACGGTGTGGGTCATCAGTAAGATTTTTTTTTCTTTGAGTCGATTTCTCAAATATTCAGATAGCTTGCTGGACATTCATCTCTCAGTTGCTTGCTTTTCGATATTCATTTGATTTTTGATGGATAAACTCACGCCATTTTGGGTCGTCCAATGCCTCAGCAATATTGAAAATATCTTTGTCACCCCGACCAGACAAATTGAATAGAACGATATCGTCTTCATCCATTTCGCTTGATTCGCGCAACAACCCTGCCAACCCATGAGTGCTTTCTAAGGCGGGAATCAGTCCCTCTGTTCGGATCAGTAATCGAACTGCATCAATCACTTCCTCATCTGTAGCAAAACTGAAGCGAACTTTTCCTTCATCATGCAGATGACTCAAAATCGGTCCAACTCCTACATAATCCAATCCGGCGGCAATGGAATGAGTGTGCATCATTTGCCCTTCTGGATTTTGAAGGAAATAGGTTTTGTAACCTTGAGCTACCCCAATGTGTCCACCAGAAAACCTGACTGCGTGTGCACCACTCTCAACACCATGACCACCTGCCTCAACACCCACCAACTCAACTCCCTCGTCTTCTAAAAAAGGCAAGAATAGTCCTGAAGCATTTGAGCCACCTCCGACACAGGCGTAGATCCGGTCAGGTAGCCTGCCCGTAAGTTCTAAGATCTGTTCTCTGGATTCCTGACCAATCAAAGATTGAAAGTAAGAGACCATTGTTGGAAATGGATGAGGTCCACAGACAGTCCCCAAGGCATAGTGAGTGTCATCCATACTGGCAGACCAATCACGCATTGCCGCATTGATTGCGTCTTTAAGTGTTGCTGAGCCTTCAGTAACAGCCACAACTTCAGCACCTAGCTGCTCCATCCAGAAAACATTTGGCCGCTGCCGCTCTACATCAAGCGCTCCCATATAGATTGTGCACTCCAGTCCAAAGCGAGCAGCCATGGTAGCTGTGGCCACGCCGTGTTGTCCTGCTCCAGTTTCAGCAATGACTCTTGATTTTCCCATTCGCTTGACCAGCAGCCCCTGGCCCATCACGTTGTTGGCTTTGTGAGCTCCAGTCTGGTTCAGATCCTCTCGCTTACAGTAGATTTGCGCTCCACCATTCCTCTTGCTCAAGTTTGGCAAGTACGTGATTGGTGTTGGACGACACGAGTAGCTCTGCATGGTCTGAACATATTCTGTCCAAAAAGTGGGGTCATTCCTTGCAGATTCGAATGCTTCAATCAATTCTTCAAATGTCGACCTGAGAATCTCAGGAATGAACATTCCACCAAATTGGCCATAATAGCCTGGCTTTTCAGTCTGGAATATATCTGACCACATTTAGCAAACCTCATTCATTGATTAGTAATTTTTAGTGAGGGTCTATTAACTTTTAGCATGCACCCATTCATTACAAACAACCAAAAAAGCTAAAATCTTTAATCAAACTTGTTGGCTTAGTGAACTCGAAATCGTAGAATTGCAGCTAGATCCTGTCAACACATTTCCATTGCATCAACGTGTAGGCAAACGCATGATCAAGTGCCAATCTCCTGCACTAGTCTAATGGTAGATCATCAGTACTTCGCTTCAAAAATTCACAAATAAGATGAAATTTCAAAAAGCTATCCAACTGTTATTCATTAATCTATTTGTTTTGATGGGACCTGCAACTGCCCATTCAAACTCATCGGTCACACAACGACAAATTTATCTGGCTGGGCTCCAGATTTTGAGTGGCCCTGCTGCTGAGCAATATCGTGGCATCTCTGTTGGCATAGAAGCCTATTTCAGCTATTTGCATGACCAAGGGGGTATTCATGGAAGAAGCATTGAGTACACAACTCTTGACACTCGCATGGAAGGACAAACGGTCGAACAACTTATCAAAAATTCAGTTTTACAGCACCCGATTTTGGCGATGGTAGGGTCCGTCGGAGAGCCAATCTTAGGAGCATATCCAGACTGGTTCCCTGTTACTGGGATACCAGACCTATTTGGGGTTGGACGTCCTCAGGCTAAACAAGCTGGTAGAATTTATTTCTCTCCATCTTTGGAAGCAGAAGCTTTAGCACTTGGAAGATTCTGTGCTGAGAATCTGGTTGGGAAACGTATTCTTGTTTGGTTTCGTGAGGATCAGAAAGCAACCTCATTGCTAGAGTATTTTGACGCTGGAAGCGCAGGGCTGGTCCAAATTGAGCCTATGCCCAGCCGAGTCCCTCTGTTCAGCTTAGAAAAAGAGTTAGATCAATTAGTAGCCCTAGTTCCAGATGCTATTGTAGTGCTTGGAGATATACTGGAAACCCAGGCTTTTATTTGGCAGCATCAGGAGTGGAATATTCCAATCTATGCAGGTTCTGGTATAGCAAACAGTGAATTGCTCAGACAATTTGATGCAGAGGTTCTGAATCGAGTTGCCTTCCTCAGCTATCTCCCAATGCTTCAACAAAATGATCATTTGGGGATCACTCTTCATCGTAGACTGTTGAACGAATATGCCCCGGGACAAGAGATGACTCATTGGACACTGGTCGGACATGCAATCGCTGAAACCACAACAGAATTACTTTATCGCACTGGGATTCGTCTAACTCCATTCCAACTGGCAACCACTTTAATGCAAGTTGGTGAATGGCATGGTCTCCTAGCTCCTCCCATGGAATTCCCCTTAACCGCAAGTGCCGTTACATCCTTTCGGATGACGCAAGTCTTTCAGAATGAAGTTCAGTATGTTTCTGATTGGATCTCAGCAAATCCAGCGAATTGAAAGTCCTATTGATGAGTGAAGAACTTGTCTTCGAAGAGGGTGAGGTTTATATTTCAAGGCAATTTTAAACGAAGCAAAGGAGTTCCCATATGCAGCGGATTCACCCCACAGCACTTGTGGATGAACGTGCCCAAATTGGTAATGATGTTGAAATTGGGCCGTTCTCTGTGGTTGGTCCTGATGTCATTGTTGGCGATCGCTGCATCTTGAAAAGCCACGTTACTTTGGAAGGCCCAACAACAATGGGCTCAAACAACGTCTTCTACCCCTATTCTTATATCGGGAGTGCTCCCCAAGATTTAAAATACGACGGTGAACCAACCACTCTCACAATAGGCTCAAACAACCAGTTCCGTGAGTGCGTATCTGTCCATCGTGGTACTGTCCAAGGAGGTGGAAAAACCATTATTGGAGATCATAACCTCCTGATGGGTTACGTCCATGTTGCTCACGATTGTGTTCTAGGGAACCACAACGTCCTGGCTAACTATACCGGTCTGAGCGGTCACGTCGTGATGGAAGACTTTATTACGCTCGGTGGTCAAAATGGGGTGACCCAGTTTGTTCACATCGGCTCCTACGCTTACACTGGCGCAGGGTCTTTAATTGACAAGCATGTCGTACCCTACACAACTGGCTATGGTAATCGTTTCGAAGTAAAAGGAATCAACATAGTGGGACTCCGACGAAAAGGCTTTGAACGCAAAGTGATCAATCAGATTCTTGAAGCTCACAGAATCCTTTTCCGACAAGACCTACGAACTGAAGATGCTCTAAAGCAGATTGAATCTGCTTTTGGTGATGTACCAGAGGTTCAAGCTCTGGTAACTTTCATTCAAAATGTTGATGGAGCGATTCTCAAGTAGAGGATCGCATATTCAACCATTCCTAAAAGCCCGCCCGGGCTTACTTCTCTCCTCCAATGGATCCCGTTTATATCCAACTTTCTACCCTCGTGATAGCTCTGGCAACCGGGGTGACACTATTGGTCACTGCGCAGCATCTCCGGATACCTGCCATTGTACCTCTTCTCCTAGGTGGAATTTTACTAGGACCAGAAGTTAGCGGCCTTATTGATCCTGCGGAGTTGGGTAATGGTCTAGATTTGCTTGTTGCAGGGTGTGTTGCAGTCATTCTGTTTGAGGGAGGCCTTTCACTTCAAAGAATTGGTTTTGAGCAGGCTCCTAAAGTCATCTGGCGGTTGCTGACAATTGGGGTATTGATCACCTGGCTTGGAACAACCGTTCTCATTCATTTCTTGTTGAACTACTCCCTCTCTTTCTGCTTACTGGCAAGTTCTCTCATCATTGTGACAGGACCAACTGTCATTCACCCTCTACTGAGAAGAATTGGAGTCAACGAACGCCTACATCACATTCTTCATTGGGAAGGAGTTTTAATTGACCCAATTGGGGTTTTTATCGCAGTTCTTTGCTTCGAGTGGTTCTCTGCTGGAAGTCCTACTCTGAGTGCACTTGAGGGATTTGGGTTGCGTTTGTTGGTAGGTATGGGAACGGGCCTCGTGGGAGGCTATATTCTACTGGTTGCTATCAACCGTCATTGGATTCAACGCGAATATACAAACATCTTTGCGCTGGCATGGGCGTTACTAGCTTTTGGCGTTGCGGATGGGCTGGTTCATGAGGCTGGCTTGCTCACAGTCATCATAATGGGATTTATGTTGGGGCTGAGCAAAAGTGAGGAAATCAAACAACTCAAGCAATTCAAACAAGAACTGACAGAGATGTCGATCGCAATACTGTTCATTTTATTGTCAGCCCAACTACGTCTCACCGATTTTGCGAACTTCATTGTCGACAACGGGCTTTGGTTGATTTTGGGTGTAGTAATTTTGATTCGTCCTCTCGGTGTGGTTGCTTCCAGTTTTAGGACAGATCTTGGCATTCGTGAGCGCTGCTTTCTGAGTTGGATGGCACCAAGGGGAATTGTCGCTGGTTCGATGGCTTCCTTATTTGCCTTGAGGCTTGAGCCAAGTTTGGGAAACCAAGCAAATTTTTTACAGGCGTTCACGTTCAGCATTATTGGATTCACAGTCATTATTCAGGGACTGAGTGCAGGAAAAGTTGCAAATTTCCTACGTGTTAAATCTCAGGACCGTGAGGGTTGGCTGATCATCGGGGCTCATTTATTGGCACGTCGAGTAGCCTCATTTATTGAACAGACAACTGGACATCCTTGCGTTTTGATGGATACCAACACGGAGTCAGCCCGGCAGGCTGAATCAGAGGGCCTTCGGGTCTTGCATGGCAACGCCCTAGATCAAACAGGTCTTCCACCAGAATTTTACCCTTTTGTTGGTAACGTCTTGGCTTTGACAGATAATCGGGACTTGAATCAATTGATTTGTGAACGTTGGGCAGAAGTAGTTGGGAGAAAGCATGTCTTTCGCTGGTCACCGGACAGTGCTAGGCAGGAACATCTCATTGGGGGTCTCGGTCAACCAATTTGGAATAATCTGCCAAAACCTACTCAAATTGAGTACACGCTACGGAATAAAGATGCTGTCATTGCCAAGGCAAACCTTAAGAAATTGCCCCCCAAATTGAGACGTGACACGATTCCTCTTCTCTTGCAGGTAGGTAAGCAAATTCATTTACAACCCGAACTTCCGATTGATCAGGAAGGTTCGGTCTTGATCTTCCGACAAAAAGCTCGCTATCTGCTCTTCTATACCTATCCTGAACAAGTCATTTTTCCCTCTGCAACCAACTTGGCGGAATTATTTGATACGATGGTGGAAAAGGCAAAAGATCGCTTCCCTGATCTCGAAGTTTCTGAAATTGTTAGAGAAATATTGTCGCGAGAGAAAAGTTTTTCAACTAGATTGAGCCACGACGTAGTTATTCCACACGCTTATTCACCAGACATATCCGAGCCAATCTGCGTGGTCGCAATCGCTCCTTTTGGGCTTCATTGGGAATCAGAAGAAGCAATTGTCCGTCTGGTTTTTCTGGTGATCAGTCCAAAAGATGATCCTGAAATCCACCTAAATATACTCGCTGAAATTGCTAGAATTGCATCAGATGATTCAATTGTACACGAACTGCTTCGGAGTGAGACGTCCCAAAGTTTCATGGAAAAGTTGCAGAAAGCCCGAACACTTATATCAGACTGAGATCAAAAAATGACAGACTTTCCTCCGAAAACTTTTATCAGAACAGATGGCCGCCAAACCTGGGAACCACGGCCAATCAGTATCCACCCTGGTTTCATAGAAAATGCCGATGGTTCCGTTCTAGTTGAAACTGGCAAAACTCGAGTTATCTGCACGGCCTCGGTTGAAGAGGGGGTTCCTCCTTTTCTCCAGCGGAAGGATCAACCTCCAAAGCATGGTTGGTTAACCGCAGAGTATGGAATGCTGCCTGGTTCCACAGGTCGACGAAAAAAAAGAGACTCTGGAGGAAAAATTGATGGGCGGACTCAGGAAATTCAACGTCTAATAGGCCGATCCTTACGATCAGTTGTCGGCCTTAAAGCCCTTGGGAACCATACATTTTGGATTGATTGTGATGTGATTCAGGCCGATGGAGGCACTCGAACAGCGGCGATTACAGGTGGGTTCGTGGCTTTAGCAATTGCCCTGGACAGGATGATCAGCGAAAAAAGAATCGACTCATGGCCGATTCAACATCAACTCGCTGCAGTCAGTGTTGGCTTGAAGGAAGGGACTGCTCTAGTTGATCTGAAATATGATGAAGATAGTCAGGCTGATGTTGACTTGAATGTAGTTCAGACTTCAGAGGGTGAGCTAGTTGAGGTTCAGGGAACTGCTGAGCACAAGCGTTTCCGAAGAGAACAACTTGATGAATTATTGAAGCTTGCAGAGGAGGGCTTGAAATCTCATTTTCAAATTCAGAGAAAGATTTTGGATGACCTTAAGAACGCAAAACTCTGAGTTCATCTTGATAGCTAAGGCACATTCACTCAATTGAGTGGGCAGTCCCTTGACTGGCGTCTATCAATAACTTTCTTTTTGGTTGGGTGCCTTGGGTGTTTACTACCAAGCTACCCTCGCCGTGCAAGTTATGTCGTGCACTGTCTAAAAAGGCTCGAACAACAATCTGTCCATCAAAGGCCTTATCTGAAACACGAGGAGGTCGAATTCGAGCCGGTACCCTTACAAAACCAGAACTATCCAAGGTGGTCATGCTGGGAAGTCGTAAATTATAGAAATCGCTTTCAAGGTAGACTTTCCCTGGGGCTCTGACGACTTTGCTACTTTTCAGGTCAGCCAGTTGTAGAGTTAGCGTCATCTTTTGAGTAGTGAATTCGCTTAAATCCACGATTTCAGGTGTCAAGTTCATGAAGATCTGAGTTTTCATGTTTTCAAGCTTCGTCGAAAGTTCGTCCAGATATTTTACTTCACTGAGTCTTTGACCGGGAAGCAGTTCTAAAGAAGAAACACCATTGTTTACGAATAGTTTTCCTTCTGTCATTGAGATAGTAGTTCCGGCAACAGGCTTCTCTTCCATTCTGAATACAGTGCCGTCAATCTTAATTTTTGCCTGGGGCGTCTGGATTGAAGCGATCTGTTGCCCTGGCAAGAAATTCGCTCGAAGGCTACCCATATGAAGCTGGATTTCTATCTCGAAAGCACGATTTACTATGTTTGCTTCTAGCGCCTTTTGAATACTGAGCTTGGTGTCTTCAAAAAGCCGAATTTTGGACCCGTTGCGAAAAAGAATCGTGACTCTCCCATTTTTGCCAGTCTCTAGGATATCTTCTTCTCCTACAAAACTTCCGGATCGTGCAACCAACTTTCTGCCTGTTTGTTTGGGGGTCATTTGGACCAAACCATCCAACTCATGAATAGATGCCACCGGCACACCTACTTGGGCTTTTAGAGGACTATTCAAAAGAAAAATCAGGAGTCCAATCAGCAGTGAAAAACGATATTCGGTTAAACTTAGTTTGTTCATAGATCAATGAATTGAATGGGGTTTTATCTTGCTGTTGAGGATGCAAGGTAAACACCTTTCGATCAGAGAAGATCCCGTAGTCGATACCAAGTTGTTCCCAGAAGAAGTGCAGGCATTCTAAACAAAGGTCCACCAGGAAATGGCATATGCGGTATTTGTGACATTACATCAAATCTCTCAGCAGTTCCGCTGATGACTTCAGCCATCAATTTTCCAGCTAATCCTGTCAGTGCTACTCCATGGCCCGAAAATCCATGGGCTAAAAACACATTTGGAGCCAACCTACCAAAATTTGGCATTCGATTCATCGTGATTCCTACCAGGCCCCCCCAACCATATTCCAATTCAACATCAACCAAGGAAGGGAAGACTTTCAACATTCTCTTTCTAAGATAGCTTCTGACGTTCACAGGAGGGATCGTCGAATAGCTAACCCCCCCACCAAATAGTAATCGCTGATCTGCAGACAGTCGGAAGTAGTCGAGAACAAAATTAATATCAGCAACCGCACTATTCTCTGGTAGCAGTTGCCCTGCTCTAGTTGAGCCGAGTGGTTCAGTGGCTATCATATAGGTACCAACTGGCATCAACCGCTGACTTAGTTTCTTACCCAAGGATCCAAGGTAAGCATTCCCAGCTAGAACCAAGTAATTGGCCTTTAGAGAAGCGTTTAATAATGACAGCAAAATTTCATCTTTTCCTGACCAATTTTGAACAGGTGATTCCTCGAAAAGATCGACTCCCATTTCCTGGGCAGCCTTCGCCAAACCAAGAGTGTATTTCAGTGGATGAAGATGGCCACTTTGCTGGTCTTTCACACCCGCAAGATATCTTGTTGAAGAAACCTGTTCCATCAAATAATTTCCTTCCAACCACTCCAAATCGTAGTCGTAATGGCGCATCAAATCATCTTTAAACTCGCTCAGTTCAGGGATTTGCCTAGTTTTGACAGCCGTGTGAACATGCCCCCATTGCCAATCGCAATCAATCTGGTGTTTTTCCACCATTTGATGGGTCACCCGGATCGCTTCCAGTGACAATTCCCAGAGCTTTTTTGCTTCAGACTCTCCAACCAATTTCCGCACTGTGGGCATCTCTGCACCGAAGCCAAAGATGAATTGACCCCCATTTCTACCAGATGCTCCGTGACCAATCTTCTGTGCTTCTACAACGCATACTTGAAAGCCCCTCTCAGCAAGATGAATTGCGGAAGAAAGCCCAGTCACTCCTCCTCCGACAACACAGACATCATACCTGTGTTCACCTTCCAGTTTAGTGGTTGAAATCTCAGAACAAGCGCTCGCTTGGTAGTAATTTTCTTCCGTCATATTTTTGGAGAGGAGGTATTAGGTCAAGGGTGCCAGTTTTTCATGGAGCAAACTCAAAAGATTTAGAAAATCTTTTGGTTCTTCTACTGAAAATTCCATTATTTCTTGAGAGATTGGGTGCTCAAATCCCAACTCTGCAGCATGAAGGGCTTGCCGAGGAAAGGACTGCAAGGCCAAAATAACATCATCAGGCATATGCTTTGTCTTTCCTAATTGCCCATAAACTGGATCACCAACTAGAGGATATCCTTGCGAACTGAGATGCACCCGTATCTGATGGGTTCGACCAGTCTCCAATTCACAAGAGATGTGAGTCAGGCCATCCCATTTGGCTAACTGAGTCCAATAAGTTGTAGCAGCACGGCCATTTTCTACGATCGCCATCATTTTTCGATCTCGGGGATGCCTCCCGATTGGGGCTTCAATTGTCCCTTGAAGAGTAACAAGATTGCCCCAAACCAATGCGCTGTAAAGACGGTGGATTGAATGTTTTCTGAATTGACGAGCTAGCCTCTGGTGGGCTTGATCATGTTTGGCAACTACCAGAATACCTGAGGTTTCCTTATCCAACCTGTGAACAATTCCAGGCCGCTGGACCCCCCCTATTCCGGATAGGTCTTTACAGTGATGCAACAGCCTTTGAACGAGCGTACCAATATAATTGCCAGGAGCTGGATGGACAACCAGGCCAGCCGGTTTGTTTAAAACGATCAGGTGCTCATCTTCAAAGAGAATCTCCAAGGGACCGTTTTCTGGCTCAAGCTCGGATGCCACAGGGAGGGGAAGCCAAACTTGCACTCTTTGGCCTTCACGTAGTTTTCGTGATCCTGAAGATATTGGCTGATTATCCAGATGAACTCGATTTTGAGTCAGTAGCCTCTGAGCTTCAGCCCTTGAGGTAAGTTCTGGCCACTCTGCGAGCCAACGATCTAGTCGAGTTCCTTGAAATTCTGCAGGAACTTCCTTCTCCAGAGAGTTTCCGAAATCTTCTTCATCTAGATCGTCTGCAGTAACCAAATCACGATTCCCCAACTGATGCCCAAAATTAGGGCAATGATTGGGCTTTTCCACCTTCGTGGAATTTTCTTTATCCATGAAAACATCACAAAATTATTCACCAAGAGGCCAAAATAGTTGGCTTTCTGTTATTACTCCATCAAGTCGTCTGTCGTGCGATTCTTCAGGGATATGCTCCAAAATTTGCCAATCGAATCCCACTCCGAGAGTTCTCGCCCCATTTAATTGATTCAGGAAGCGGTCATAATATCCTCTACCCTGGCCTAGCCTAGCCCCCTCTCGACTTAAGGCTAATGCAGGCACTAGTACTAGATCAATTTTGGAGAGCTCAGCTACAGAGGCAGCACTATCCTGAATCTCTGGAATACCCCAAGAACTCTTTTTCAGTAATTTGATATCCTCCAACCAATGATGAGTGAGATGGAAAGGGCCAGCCACTTTCGGCACTTGCACCCGCCGTTTCGTTCGCAGAGCTTCTTGAACCAAGAAAAAAGTATTTGGTTCGGTATTCTGAGGCAAAAAGGTGTGAATCACTTTGGCTTCTTGCCACAACCTTGAATTAAGCAAATGCCTAAAAATTTCTTTTGATGCAGCATCAATGGTGTTTGGATCCATCGCTTTGCGGCGTTGGCGCATCCGTTTTCTTAGCTCATCTTTCTCGATCAACTCTCAAGTCATCCAAAGCAGATTGTAGAATGAGTCTGGTGCTGGGCACAATCCATTGAGTTTTAGATTTACCTTTTCGAATCTCTGAGGAACTTACGGCGGGGAGATCGAAGTCCAGACTGGTTGCGATTCGTTGCCCATCGTGCCGAAACTCCTTTTCATCAATTGAATTTTGCCCTTCTGGAAATAAACGAGTCAGCGGGCTCCAAAAAGCCGAGACATCTCGGACCCTTTCCTCCTTACGCTTGACGATTATTAGCTGAATTTTTTTTACAAATTCATCAACTCGATACCATCGGTCAAACTCAGCAAAAGTATCACTGCCAATAACCCAAAACCAGTTTTCTGACCTGTATTGCTCATAAAGTTGCTGCCAAGTTTCATATGAATAACTTAACCCTGAGCGATTAACTTCAATATTCAATAAGTGTAATCGGGGATTTTTTGGCAAGGCAATCTCCAAAAGTTGCCATCTAGTTTCTGCTGGAATCAGATCTTCTCTTGATTTGAACGGAGATTGAGCGGCAGGAATTACTAAAATCTCTGGTTCACCCCCAAGTTTTAGCAAATTTTTGATCAGCTCGATGTGTCCATGATGTACTGGATTGAAACTCCCACCAAAAACGAGAATACTTCGTAGCGGTAGTTTTATGTAACAATCTGAATTATTGTCGGAGATTCCCATGAAGCAGGCACTCAAACTGGGCAGTTGGTTCAGTCTTTGGTTCTTTTTTTCTGGTCAACAAAACTTTGAGGTATCAGATCTTGCTCCAAAAACGCAGCAGGTTGAGGTACCACTTGAGTGGATTATTGGTGCAGGAGTATTAGCTGTCCTACTGATCATCATTCTGATCGTTCAAATTCAGCTGAAGCGCAAATCGGAAGTCAAAATGCGCCAAAAGTACAACTTTGATCATGCTGAGCGACTGCTGAATTCGATGGTAGGATCCGGTCCTAATGCCTTTGAACTTCGTAAGCTTATAGAGGCTGTGCTCGGAACTAAAGATCCGATCGAAATTATGAATTTTAGTAGATCCTTAGCTGCCTTTGATAAGCGCTCTGAAGAGTATCTTGAATTGGAGCAAAACTCTGCTGAGGCCCAAAAAGCACTTACCCAAACACGGAAGTTATTGAATCTGAGCCTGAACAACTCTAACATCCCGTTCACAAGTTCAAAATTGCTTCCGATCGGTCAGGCTCTCCAATGTCAGGTTCAACTCGGTGAACGGAAGCTCAAATTCGACTCCATTGTGCTTGCCCAAAGCGAATCCAAGCTACTGATCAAAACTCCTCAGGTGGAAGAGCGGCCTGTCGAGATCAAGGACGTGGCTGAAATAAGTTGCCAAATTGAACGTCACAAAGACGGAGTTTATGAGTTTAGGCTTCCGTTCCTAGCCCAAAAGCAAGGCAAACAAAATGTGTTGGTAATGCACCACTCCTCTGACATCAAGCTTATCAGCAAGGCAAACATTGACAAGGATACCCTGGAAGAAGAATGGTACATGGAGTAACAAGACTGTTGAGCTTAAATTTGCACTCGAAGTGCATTCATTCCAACCGTTTCTAACTGATTTGCATAATGAATCTACTAAACTTTACTAAATAAGAACATGAAAAAAATCTCCCACATCTGGTTCCTCAGCCGAAAAAGAATACTCTTGATGATTTCACCATTGTTATGGTTCTGGCTGTGTGGTCAAAAGGCAGCATCCGGAAATTTCCAACTAACAGACTTGCAAGCAAACTATGACGCACCTGCAGTCATCCCCACTAGCTTTTATGTTGGAGTTGGCTTTGCGATCTCTGCTGCAGTTGGTGGCTTCTTTGGTCTGCGCTTCTATCGTGCCAAAATGGAGGAATTAGAACAAATTCGGATCAAGCGAGAACAGACTGACATGACTCTGCATACTCTTTACGAAAGTCTGAAGATGTCAGAGGATGAAGTAGAGTTAGTACATCGGCTTGGGAATAGACGCGAGGCAGAGGAGATCCTCTCGATGATGCGCAGCAACAAACTTTTTGAGGAAGCTGTGGATGAACTGATCGAGGAGGGAAGCTTAGATGCAGAATTAATGGCTGCAATTCATGCTATGCGGACTAAGCTGCAGTTTAATCTCACCAACAAAGATTGTGAAGTCATCAATACGAAGATGCTACTCCCAAACATGAGGGTGGAGTGCTCAGTAACAGCTAAGGGTAGACAATTAGCTTTCATTTCCTTAATCAAGGAAGTTAGTGAGCGAGGTGTGCGCATTGACCCTCCCATGATCAAGCGGCGGCCCGCAAATCTTTTGCAGTTTAAGGTCATCAAATGTCGTGTCCGGCGCCAGGGGGACGCTGATTATGAGTTCGCATTGAGAGTTGAAGAACAAAAAACAGAAACTCCGGGAATTGTCTGGTTGGGTCATAGTAACGACATTCGAAAAATGGCGATACGTGAATCTGAGCGACTCGAACTCAATCAAGACGCTCTTTTCAGAAGAGTGGAGGCAAGCGAATACGCACAAGAGATGCGCTCTGTACGTGGATCTGCTGATGATTATAAGATCAAAGGCAAAATTATTGACATGAGCGCAGGAGGTATGAAACTAGCGATTACACAGAAACTTGAAGATCCATTGAAAAATGGCGAAATTTTTCTGTTCCACCTCTCAGGCGCAAGCTTACTGGAAAATATGGCAGCAACTGTTTTGGCCACAATTCCAAGCGGTAAACAATTAAATGTTCACCTGCAATTTCGTGACAGCAACGCCCTGACACGGATCAAGCTTTTGCAATTTCTGCATCGTTACAAGAAACAACAGGTGGCGGCCTAGAAGGATGGTGGAAGAACAATACCGAGACCTATTACGAAGGGTTCAAAAAAAAGCTGAAAGTTACAGGGAACAGCAACAGCAGGCAGTTGAATTTCAAAGTGAATTAGAGGCTGTTAAGGAAGTATATGGTCTGACAGATCAAGAGTTATCAGATATCCTAAAGGAAGTTGAATCTGAGGTTGAAGCAGAAAATAAATCAACATCAAAGCAACCACCTCTTCCCGACCGAAATCCACTTGCTCTCAATGTTGCAACGCTTTGCCTATTGCTGGTGGGAATGATGCTTCTTTTCGTACAGCCTTTGATTGGTATTGTTTTTCTCGGAGGTGTCTTGGCTCTCCGTTGGATTAATTAATTTAGATCGTATCCAGCATTACTGGAACTTGCCTAAGTTTGATTTGGAAATTCAGCTCCTCGAATAGGAATTTCGAACACCCCTCTATTTTGATTGTGATTAGAATTTGAATAAGGATTGCTAGCGTCAATCTCTTAAATTGATCAAAGTTCTAATAATCTTAGCGGTCTTTTCTGGCTGCTCCAGAGGAAACATGTGTCCTCCATTGAAAGCCGTTTGCTGAAAACCCGGTAGAGTCTTACGAAGTTCATTGCGGTCGGAATGCTGAAGCACTCCTTTATCACTTGCGAATATCAAATGGCCTTCTAGCCCTTTCCAGGACTTAGAAAAGTGCAATGGTATAGTTTGGAAAAGATGATATTCCAACTCTTTGGGAATATGCAGCTTTACGCAGTCTGCTTGCTCAATGAAGCCATTTGAAACATAGTCAGTCAATACCTGATCGGAAAACTTGCGAAAAAAACTGCGTTTTCGCAATTGATCAAAAGCTTCTTGATGAGAAGAAAAGGCTTCGCGGCGTCTAAGAGCTGTACGAGCTGGAGTAACCCGATCCATTTTTCCGAATTTTTTCAATAACCACAAAGATGCCCGCTTGCCAAATGAAAAGAGGGGTGGATCCAGTAAAATTATGTTTGTAAAAGCTTCCGGCCTTTGTTCCGCAGCATAAAGTAAAACTACGGCTCCCAATGAATGTCCCACACCCACGCTCGGTTGATGAGAGTTCATTTGCGAAAGGACTTGGTCCGCAATTGATTCCCAATCTTGGGGCAAACCTTTATCAAGCTGCCCTAATGATTCAACAAAATGGACGTCAAAATCCTCAAAATTTTTAAATAATTGCTGATAAGAACTTGCTGGAAATCCATTGGCATGTAGGAACTCGAGCTTTCGAAGTGGCTGATCTGTCATCTGTAATGAACTGGTAAACAATCTATGAGAATTGGAATTCTTCAGTGCGATCACGTAAAATCCGAACTGCAGCCCAAGTTCGGTAATTATCCAGAAATGTTTGCAACCATGATTCATGCTCAAAATCCTCAGCACGAACTCCTGAACTTTGCGGCATGCGACGCTGAATTACCTGATCAGACTAATCTTTGCGAAGCCTATATATTGACTGGAAGCGCATCAAGCGTCTATGAGGATCTGCAATGGATCAGGGATCTTGAATCCTTCGTGCGTAGTTTGCATCAACAAAAGATTCCAACCGTGGGTATTTGTTTTGGCCATCAGCTGCTAGCGCAAGCACTGGGCGGTGAAACTCTGGAAAGTCAAAAAGGTTGGGGTGTTGGGATAGCACACCATCGTGTAGTTTCAAACAAAGATTGGATGATTCCGAAAGTTGAGGAGGTGAAGGTCTTGGTCAGTCATCAGGATCAGGTCACCAAATTACCTCCACAAGCCCAAAGGATCCTCCAAAGCGAATTTTGTCCCAACGCGATGTTTCAGCTTGGTGAACATATCATTGGGTGTCAGGGTCATCCTGAGTTTATACCTGAATATTCGCATGCACTCATGGAAATGCGCAAAGGGAAGATGCCCGAGACAGTGCGCCAAGCAGGTTTAGATTCACTCACAAAAAATACTGAATTGGGACCCATATCTCTCTGGATTGAAAATTTTCTTAAATCACACCAAAAACCATAACTTTATCCAGTAGACAAATGAATTCCTCAACTTCCAGCCCAATCCCAAGTCGCATTACGACTTTGCTGGTCTATGGGCGAGCCCCCTTAGCACTTGCAGGCTTGATCTGTGCGATTCTGACCATGATCTTGCGCAATCCATCTCTTTATTTTTTGGGGATGGCTTGTCTAGTTATAGCTATGGTCTTTGATCTTATCGATGGCTGGTTTGCAGCTCGATTTCAGCCACATCACAAGCTTGCCGAGTTAGCAGAGCGATTAATGGACAAGCTAGTCTATTCGCTTATTTTTCCCCTCGTTGCTTTTGGCATGATGTGGCGCTTTCACCATCTGCCCGAATCTAGTCCAAATCAACACTTGGAACTTTTCCACGCTATGTTTGTGCTGTTGCTCGCCATCATTGTCCTTATGCGAGACCATTTTGCCCATTTTATGTTGGGATTCGCACAGACACATGGGGAAGCACCTGGAATGCGTGAACTAAGTCGACTACGTACTATGGCGGCAACACCAGTGGGAGCTTTTCTGTATGGGTACGCTTTCTACATTCCCGAAGCTGCCGAAGTTTTACCAAATTGGTTGAATCAAATTGGAGGACTTTCACTGCAGACAATGATGGTTTTGGAAGTATTCTTTCTGATTATCAACTTTGGATCGATTGCAAGCTACTGCCGTAAGTATGGCACATTTTGCTTAGATGACCTTTGTCTAGGGGATGTGAAGCTACGTCGGAAAATTCTTGCTACGCTACCTAACTCTCTGACCATAATGAATGCTCTGATGGGACTGCTGGCTATCTGGTTTGCGCAGCAACAGGAAATGCATCAAGCTTATATCATTCTGGTGGGAGCCGCTTTCTTTGATAAGTTGGACGGAGCTCTAGCCCGAAAACTCGGACTGATTCAACCTCCAGATACGCAAAAGAGAAGAAACATCACAACTGGTGGGATTCTGGATGACATCTCTGATGGAGTGAGCTTTTGCTTAGCCCCTGCAATCATTTTCTATATTCTAATGGATCGGATTGATCATCCTGGAATGCAGATGCTCCCCTATGGACTGATCGCAATAATTTATGCTGTTGCTGGAATTACCAGATTGATCGCCTTTACTCTGGACACCAACCCGACTCCCGGCTTTTTTAAAGGCATACCAACTCCTGGAGCAGCTCTGCTTGTAACGGCTCCGTTCATTATGGTTGAACAAGCTCGATTGAGTGAATCATCCAGTTTATTGATTTGGGTATATCTCTGCTCAGGAATGATGATATTTTGTGCACTACTGATGAATATCTACAAGATCCGATACATCCACGCTGGTCGCTATTTCAATCAAAATCCTTGGATGGGGAGAGCAACTACACTAATTTTAGTTGTGTTTGCATTCACAGATTTCTTCGGTTACGTTGCCTTCATCTACATGCTTGGTTATGCTATCTCTCCGATTCTTATCGGAAAAAATTCTCAAGAGGTTAGCAAACAGGAATCGCGTAATACCGTCCACAACTAACGGTTTTCAGTTTTGAATAGCGAAAATCCAGACCGCCTTGTTGCCCCAGAAATTCAGGATGGTGAGTCACAGGACTTATCCCTACGGCCAACCCGCCTCAGTGAATATATTGGTCAATCCACAGTAAAAGAAAATCTGCGGGTTTTCATTCGTGCTGCTCGCAAGCGAGGTCAGGCACTAGATCATGTGCTTTTGAGCGGCCCTCCAGGACTAGGCAAAACTACGCTGGCCAATATTTTTGCGAATGAGTTGGCAGTTCCGTTAAGGTCTTCCTCAGGTCCAGTAGTAGAAAGACAGGGGGATCTAGCAGCGATTTTGACCAACTTGGAACCAGGATCTGTTCTATTTCTTGATGAAATCCATCGAATGAATCGAGTTGTCGAGGAAGTACTTTATTCAGCAATGGAAGATTTTACTTTGGACATCCTCATTGGAGAGGGTCCTGCAGCTAGAACAGTAAAATTAGACCTACCAAGATTCACCCTCGTTGGAGCAACTACACGTGCTGGATTATTAAGTGCACCCCTGAGAGATCGATTTGGCATTCAATGTCGGCTTGAATACTACACTCCTGAAGAACTGAAGCTGATCGTCATCAGAGCTGCGGCTTTGCTTGAGATTGAAATCGTAGAAGAAGCTGCGATGGAACTGGCCACCAGATCTCGAGGTACTCCAAGGATAGCAAACCGGATGTTACGACGATGTCGGGATTTTGCGGACTTAGAAACAGGAGGAGTGATCACCCTGCCGCTGGTCCAGAAGAGCTTGGCAAGGATGGGAATTGATGAGCTTGGGTTGGACCAAATGGACTGTCACATTCTGCGCACTATCATCGAAAAATATGATGGTGGCCCAGTTGGTTTGAACACGCTCTCTGCTGCAGTTTCTGAAGAACAAGACACCCTTGAGGAAGTGTATGAACCTTTCCTACTGATGCAGGGATTTCTTCAAAGAACACCCCGTGGCAGGATGGTAACCCGACAAGCCTATGAGCATCTTGGTATAAACATTCGATCAGAAGATCAACTTCCTCTTTTTTCCAACAGATGAGTTATTCACTCCTTTAATAATCCACTCTCTGAATATCTGCTCCAAGTCTATGTAAGCGTTCGTCAATTCTCTCGTAGCCCCGATCAATTTGATGAACATTTTGGATGATGCTCTCACCTTTAGCACAAAGTGCGGCAATCAAGAGCGCCATTCCAGCTCGAATATCTGGAGATGAGACAGGCATTCCTTGCAGTTTGGACGGTCCTGAAACAACAGCGCGATGAGGATCACAGAGGAGGATTTGAGCTCCCATTGAGATCAACTTGTCTACCCAGAAGAGTCTGCTTTCAAACATCTTTTCGAAAATTAGAACCGTTCCTTTACATTGCGTAGCCACCACCGTCATGATGCTCGTCAGGTCTGCGGGAAATCCTGGCCACGGGGCATCATCAATCTTGGGAATCCCGGGGGATTCCTGATTGATTCTCAAAGACTGTTCTGCTGGAATCATTAAGTCATCACCTTCACTATCTGTAGCCACCCCCAGTCTTTCAAACATCATCCTGATCATTTTCAACTGATCAACGCCCGCATTTCTGATCTTTAGTTCACTGCCTGTGACAGCAGCCAGACCGATGAATGAGCCAACTTCAGTGTGGTCAGGCTGGATAGTATATTCAGCACCATGCAAGCGAACACACCCATCTATGGTCAATAAATTACTACCAATGCCTGTAATGTGTGCGCCCATCTTCAACAGGCATCTGCACAAACCCTGAACGTGGGGTTCGCATGCCGCATTGTAGATCGTTGTTCTACCCCAGGCCATCACAGCAGCCATGATCGCGTTCTCTGTAGCCATTACACTGGCTTCATCTAAGTAAATTGAGGTTCCACAGAGTCGATCTGTTTGCATCACATACTGACCCTCTGAATCCAGCTCAATCTGCGCTCCTAATTGTCGTAGAGCAAGAAGATGGGTTTGCACTGGGCGCATTCCAATCCGGTCACCACCAGGTGCAGGGAGGCGGATACAACCGTAACGGGCGAGCATCGGTCCAGCTAAAAGGAATGATCCTCGGATTTCACGGGCTGCAGCAGTATCAGGATCACAATGAGTTAGTTGACGAGACTCAAAACGCAACGAATGAGGACCAATTTCTTCAATGATGACCCCCAAGCTCTCAAGCAGATCCATCATTGATCGAATGTCGGCAATGTCTGGTACGTTGTGCAGAATGACAGGCTCCTCTGTCAGTAAAACTGCTGCCAGTACTGGAAGGGCTTCGTTTTTATTTCCCGAAGGTGTGATTTCACCGCGAAGGGAGTTCCCTCCCTGCACAATAAATTTCTCGTTAGATTTCATTTCAAATTCGTCATATCCCATGCTTCATCCCTGAAGAATTTAAACTCCTGTTGAAAACTGTTTCAAACCCTCCACTGCAAAGGAGACACCGGAGTCTTCTATATTGAGCAGGATTTTTTTCAGATGTCGATTGGATGATTGCTTTATGGAGACTAGAAATTGATAGGAATGATCAAGAATTAAGCACTCCTGGTAAATTTTGTTGAATTGTATTTGTTTAAAAAGTTTCCAAATCTTATCGAAAAATCTGGAGTCGCATTGACTTAGATGATAAAAATATTATTGTTTTCCAAAATTCTTACAATGGATGTCACCAGCCAGGAAGGTAATGTCGCCACTCCACCGCAGTAAAATTCTCCACGAAGAGTCGAAGCACCTTACTAATTGGTTGGAATTTACAGAGATCGACTACGAGGATGAAGCCGGTCATCGTCGCAGTTGGGAGGCAGTTTATCGAAGATCTCGGAACGAAGCTGCGATCATCGTTGCGCAGCTTCGGCCAAGTGGAAAATACATCCTAGTTCGTCAATTTCGCCCCCCAACCGGAGGGTATGTTTTAGAGTTTCCGGCAGGTTTAGTCGATTCTGGCGAGACTCCTGCAGGAGCCGCCCTTCGGGAATTGAGTGAAGAGACCGGCTATCAGGGTGTTGTCAGAAGGGTAACAGAGCCTATGTATTCATCTCCTGGTATGCTTGGCGAGGCTTGTCGTTTCGTGTTCGTCGATGTTGATGAAAACTTATCCACTAACAAATCTCCCCAACCACACTCAGAGCCGGGCGAATTTTTAGATGTCTATGTCGTGGATCCTTCTGAAATTTCCAATCTAATGAAAAAGGAGGAGATGAGGACCTCACATGTGGACGTAAAACTTTTTGCTTTTTTCAAAGATTTGTTTCCATCTTCGGAAGAATGATTGAACCGAACTTAATCCAAACCAAATATTCTGAGGTTCTCAACCCAAGTAATTTCTGGGAGACCAGGCCGTTTGCTGAGCCTGTTGCCTTGTCAGAACTGGGGTTTCTCTTGACTTCGGAACAATTGGGATCAGATCGGTTAAATCATTTGAACAATCTGATGAATCGCCTCTCACAAGTTTGTCAAACAAGTGATGAACTTCAGGCTGGGTTGCTTCTATACCTCTATCCCTCCTACACAGATTTGCCTGACCGAATGACTCAGCAACTCTGTCATCCGAATGCTTACGAAATATTTTTAAGACTCCGCCAGATAGATGGTCTATCTTTCAAGATGGAGACAGAAAAACATCTGATTCGAGCCAGAGATCTCATTTACGCGATGTGCGGCAATTTCTCGTTGATGATGGCTTTGTTACTAATTCGCCTGCACCGAATCCAGCAATTTGAGGACTTGCCAGAATCTCATCTTGATTTAGTTGCAAAACAATCTCTCCACGTTTATGCGCCCCTCGCCAACAGACTGGGAACTTTCTGGATTAAAGCAGAATTAGAGGACCACGCTTTTCAGATACTGGAGCCTGATCAGTACTATCAATTGAAGAAGCTGGTTGCGAAAAAAAGAAATGAAAGATCGGCACTGGTAGAGTCCATGTCTCGCCAAATTCGCCAGACTTTACGCAAAGCAGGCCTAAGTCATCAAGTTTATGGGCGCTATAAGCGCTTCTATTCGATCCATGAGAAACTTCAAAAAGTTGATCAACAATTTGAGCGAATCCAAGATTTGATAGCACTTCGCATCTTGCTTGACGACGTTGCTGATTGCTATGCCGCACTGAGCTATATTCACGAGCAATGGCCTCATAACGAAGATCGCTTCAAAGACTACATCACACAACCGAAGCCCAATGGCTATCAATCCCTGCACACCACAGTAACGACACTAGGTGGAGATGACGTGGAGATCCAAATCCGCACGCATGAAATGCATGCTGTTGCAGAATTTGGGATTGCTGCCCACTGGCTGTATAAAGAAACCCATCGTTGTTCTGCGGTTAAAGCTGATCTAAGTAGGTCATTCAAGAAGCTTGACCAGACTCTTAAATGCGTTTATCCGATGACTCCTCAAGGAGATATTCTTGAACTACCCAAAGGTGCTTCACCTGTTGATTTTGCTTACCACATCCACACGGATATTGGGAACCAGATCTCGGGAGTAAAAATCAACAACAACATCAGTAAAATTGATACCCAACTTGAAAATGGGGATTGTGTTGAGATTCTGACCTCTTCTCGCCAAAATCCGACCAATGAATGGCTGAATTTCGTAAAAACCCACAAAGCTCGCAACAAAATTCGGCAATTTATCAACCTTCAGAAACGTGAAGAATTCCGTCGTGAAGCGTGGAGTGTTTTAGAAAAAGATTTTCGGCAGGCAGGGTTAAATTTGAATCGGATGGTGCGGGAAAACCGATTAGAAAATGAATGTCAGCAGCGCAAATCTCAATCCTTTGAGCACGTTCTAAATTGCATCGGGCAAGGCTCTCTGCGCTCACAGGAAATACTGCAGTGGTTTGTGGACGCACCTAATGAGCCTGCCGCTTTACCAATAATTCAACCCAAGAACGAGAAAACGCTTTCAAGCATCCAGAAACATTTTATTCCTGGGAAATTTCATGTTGGTGTCGAGGGATTAGAGGAAGCAGCTACTTTTTTAGCAGGTTGCTGCAAACCAGTTCCAGGCGATGAAATTATTGGGTATATTTCGAGAAACCGAATGATCAAGATTCACAGAAAAAATTGTGAATCAGCTAGTCATCTTGAAAATGATCAACTGCTTGCCGTCAACTGGATTGAGTTTGCTTAATCTAGTTTATCAGTTCATTCCCAACTCATATCTTCCGAATTCAAGCTACTAATCAGTTTTTCCGTTCGACTACATCAGACAAAAAATACTAGGCTTTTCACTGGACTATTATGTGGGTCCACACATAATTTTGCAGGTTTGCTGAGTACATTTGCAGTGCGTGACAAGTATGAAATTAGCGGTTATTGGAACTGGCAACATGGGGGGTGCGATCGCGACTGCGGTCATTCAGGCAGAACTAGTGCTCCCTAAAAATCTACTATTGATCGAACCCGATCAAGAAAAGCGTGAATATCTTGGAAATCAACTCTCTTGCGCTACATCCAATCAGTTTGATGATCTATCTGAAAACTTTGATTTAATCCTGTTGGCTATCAAGCCTCAGATCTCAAGGGAGGTTCTCACCAATCTTCGTGATCATCTTCACTCACATCAACTCCTTCTTTCAATTCTCGCTGGGACCTCCATAGAGTCGATTCAACGGCTAAGTGATCACACTAAGGTGGTCAGAATCATGCCCAACACTCCTGCACAGCTAGCACAGGGTATGTCAGTCTTTCATGCTGCTAAAGAAGTCAATTGGACTGAGAAAGAGCTTGTCAAGCAGCTACTAGATTCCTGTGGCAAGTGTTTCGAAGTACGGAGCGAGATCATGATTGATGCTGCCACCGCCATTTCAGGTAGTGGTCCCGCCTACCTGTTTTATCTCGGAGAGCAAATGGTCATAGAAGCTATGAAATTGGGATTTTCCGAATCAGAAGCCACTCAACTCGTCCAACAAACGATCTTTGGCTCTGCGCAACTATGGCTAAACAGTGGCGAATCTCCTGGAACGCTCCGGCAACGAGTAACATCGCTTGGTGGAACCACAGCAGCTGCAATTGAAAAGTTCAATGACTTGAAGATCGGCTCAGGAATTCAACAGGGAATTCATCAGGCTTTTCTGCGAGCTGTTGAACTATCAAAACCGTGACTATCAACTTAGATATTTTTTAGTATCAAATAATGACTTGCGTAATTATCGTTGGTTCCCAGTGGGGAGATGAGGGTAAGGGAAAGATTGTCGACCTCCTGACAGAGTATGCAGATGGCGTCATCCGTTACCAAGGAGGAAACAATGCGGGACACACTGTAATGTTCGAAGACAAAACCTTCGTCCTGCACTTGATTCCGTCAGGAATTCTGAGAGAAAAACTCTCGATCTTGGGTAATGGTGTTGTAATAGATCCAGCGGCACTTCTTGAGGAAATTAAACAGCTTCAAGAAATGAATATTTCTGTCCGAGACAACCTTCGAATTAGCAATAATGCCCACCTGGTCATGCCTTACCACCTGCTGTTTGACCAACTCAGAGAATCACGCAAGGGTAAGCAGAAAATAGGTACAACAGGACGGGGAATTGGTCCGACCTATGAAGACAAAGTTGCGCGATCAGGTATACGCTTGGGCGATCTGCGAAATTCAGATCATCTGAAAGATCGACTTTCGAAAATTATTGAAGAGAAAAACTCCCAACTTCGGCACTACTTTGGAGCCGAACAAAAATGCCTGAATTTGGGACATGTACTAAATGAACTACAAAATCATTTTCAAGAACTAGAGCCATATCTTTGTGACAGTGCTCAATTGGTTAATGATCGATTGGACGCAGGCAAGAATCTGATTTTTGAGGGTGCGCAAGGGACTTTTCTTGATGTGGATCATGGCACCTACCCCTACGTAACTTCGTCAAATACCCTGGCGGGAGGGGTTTGTACGGGAGCAGGAATTGGCCCGACCAAAGTTAGTCACGTTTTGGGCATTACTAAAGCCTACACAACGCGTGTGGGAAGTGGTCCGTTTCCGACAGAATTAGATGATGAAACAGGAGAATTCCTGAGGAGCGAGGGAGGAGAGTTCGGCGCCACAACTGGCAGACCAAGGAGATGTGGTTGGTTTGATGCAGTTTTGGTTCGTCAGGCCGTGCGCCTAAATGGCATCAGCAGCTTGGCGCTTACCAAATTAGATGTACTTGATAAATTTGAAGAAATCATGATTGCAGTGGCCTATCAACTTGCAGACGGTACAATTACCAGAAATTTTCCTACACAGCATCTGGATCAAGTCACTCCAATCTATGAAACTATGCCAGGATGGAACCGCTCTTCCCAAGGTATTCAACAAGTGGATGAATTACCGAAAGAACTAGTCGCGTATGTTAAACGCTTGGAAGATTTGGTTTCGGCGCCGGTATCCATCATTTCAACTGGCCCTCGTCGCGAAGAAACCATCTTGCTACCATCTGCTCCACTCATCAATCCCTGAATTATAGCTCACCAGCAACACAAATGAAGATTACCTACCGAAATTTTCAAAACGAGGGAATTATTGCCCTGGACACACAAATGATGCGTCCGCTCATGGTTTCTAGTCATTTGATCCTACAAAATGGTAAAGCTGCTTTCGTTGATGTAGGTGCTTCCCCTTTGATTCCTAACTTACTAAAAGGACTCTCTGAGCATAGCCTAATCAAAGAAGATGTAGAGTACGTCATAGTCACACATGTTCACTTAGACCATGCGGGAGGTGTGGGTGTATTGATGAACCAACTTCCCAACGCAAAGTTGGTTGTTCATCCGCGAGGATCAAGACACATGATTGATCCATCCAAACTGATTGCTGGAGCTACGGCAGTTTATGGACCAGAAGAAATGTCCAAAACTTATGGGGAAATTCTCCCAGTTTCCAAAGATCGAGTGATCGTTGCAGAAGATGGATTTCAGCTAGATTTTGATGGGCGAATTTTGGAATTTTGGGACACACCAGGTCATGCCCGCCACCATTTCTGCATTATTGATCATTTGACTCGCTCGATCTTTACAGGGGATAGTTTTGGGTTAAGCTATCGAGAATTTGACCACAACAATCAGGTTTTCATTTTACCAACGACTTCTCCGGTACAGTTCGATCCTGATGAAATGAAAGCAACGATCCAGCGTATCGCTAATTTCCAGCCAGAAGCAGTTTATTTGACTCACTTTAGCAGGCTGAATTATAGTGAAAGCCTTGCTGAAGACCTATTGAGCATGGTTGATGCCCATGTTGAGATCGGCCAGAGAGCAGCAAAACTTGAAAAAACAGTAAAACTTGAGCAAATAAAAATAGACCTTTGGGAACTGATCTGGAAAGAAGCCCAAAAACGCAGTTGTCCACTGGACGAGCACCAAGCACATCAACTTCTCGCTCTTGATTGGGAACTGAATGCCCAAGGCCTTGTCAGTTGGCTTGAACGAACTGCCTGAAAATTAGAATCTAACTCTTTACCGCCACTTCTATTCTGCCTAATTTTTCAGCATAAGCTTTTTGCTTGTGCTCTCCCTCCTCAAGCCCTTCATGTTAAGATAATCAATTTAATTAATAATATCATAAATGTAACCAATAATTATTTCTTGGCATTTCCTCTGCTGCTAATATTTTGTGCTCAAATGAATGAGCTCTATTAGTACGTTTCTTTGAAGACGCTTATTTCTTGAAAGGGGAGCGGTTATGGAGTTTCAAGCAGAGATGAAATATGTCCTGGATACGATTTGGCTGCTAATCAGTGGAGCTTTTGTGATGTGGATGGCAGCTGGATTCGCAATGCTGGAGGCAGGCCTAGTACGCAGCAAAAATACGACAGCTATATTGACAAAGAATATTGCGTTATACTCGGTCGCTTGTATCGCATTCTACCTGGTTGGATACAACTTGATGTATGGCGAAGGTAACGCAGTGATGGGTTCAGGCTTCGCTCTGTCGGGAACTTCATCAGAGAGTCACAGTCTACTCTCCGATTTCTTCTTCCAAGTGGTTTTTGTAGCAACAGCGGCTTCAATTGTTTCAGGAACACTAGCTGAGCGAATCCGCTTTTGGCCGTTTCTAGCTTTCACACTAGTTCTGACGGCATTCATCTACCCAATTCAGGGGCACTGGAGTTGGGGTGGAACAGCCTTAGGTGGCTTGATGGACGGTTTCAGCGACTTTGCGGGATCAACCATCGTCCATTCCGTTGGGGGTTGGGCAGCTTTGGCAGGAGCAATTCTACTTGGTGCCCGAAAAGGCAAATATGGTCCTGATGGCAAGGTGAACGCTATTCCAGGAGCAAATCTTCCGCTGGCTACGCTAGGCACCTTCATCCTTTGGTTGGGTTGGTTTGGATTCAATGGCGGGTCTCAATTAGCGCTGGGCTCTAAGGGTGACGCTGACGCCATATCAGCTGTTTTTGCTAACACGAACATTGCCGCATGTGCTGGAGCGGTGGTGGCTATGATTCTGACACAATTGCTTTATAAAAAAGTAGACCTGACGATGGTCTTGAATGGGGCACTCTCAGGTTTGGTCGCGATTACTGCTGGGCCTGATTATCCATCAATGGGCCTTGCAATGTTGATTGGAGGTATCGGTGGAGCATTGGTCGTGTACGCTGTACCAATGTTTGACAAGCTCAAAATTGATGACCCAGTTGGAGCACTGTCAGTTCACTTGGTGAATGGAATTTGGGGAACTCTGGCTGTTGGGATCTTCAAGCCAGATGCATCGTTGGGAGCTCAGATTATGGGGATTCTTTGCGTAGGAGCTTTTGTTTTTGGAACGAGCTTTGTCGTCTGGTTTGCTCTGAAATTGATTATGGGCTTAAGAGTATCTGAAGAAGAAGAATTTTCTGGAATGGACATCCCAGAATTTGGTCTTGCTGCCTACCCGGAATTCGTTCAGTCGACGGGATACGATTATGGCAGTGGCGGCGGTGAAAAGGGAACAAGAGCTGTTCCATCTGGTAAACTCGCCACTCAATCGTAGAATCACATACAAAAGGCGTCCTAAATAAACAGGACGCCTGACTTTCTGCAACTCCTGCCTTATCAACCTCACCAGTCCTTTTATTGGGAAAAACCTAGAAACTAGATATCAACTTATTACTTGTTCTGCAGCCTACGTTGGATTCGAAGAGGAAGGGCGTGTAATCGTATGAAGCCATCAGCATCTTGCGGGTTGTAAGCACCCTGATCCTTCTCCATTGTCGCAATATCTTCATCATAAAGACTGAAAGGTGACTTACGACCAGTAACCATGCAGTTCCCCTTGTACAGTTTCAACCGTGCTGTCCCTGAGACTCTCTCCTGACTCTGTTTTCCAAGCGAGAGCAAAAGCTCCATCTCTGGACAGAACCAAAACCCATTGTAGGCCAGCTGTGCAAAACGAGGCATCAGGGAGTCTTTTAAATTGATGACATTTCTGTCGAGGGTAAGAGACTCAACAGCACGATGGGCAACATGAAGAATGGTGCCCCCTGGGGCTTCATAAACGCCACGGGATTTCATCCCAACAAATCGAGATTCGACCATGTCAACCCGACCGATGCCATTTTCACCACCAATTTGATTCAAGCGAGCGAGTAAGGCGGCCCGAGATAATCGCTCTCCATCCACTGATACTGGGATCCCTTGCTCAAATTCAATTAGGATTTCTCTGCTTTGATCAGGGGCATCCTGAGGAGATCTAGACAACTCAAACATTTCTGCTAACGGAGCCTGCCAGGGATCTTCTAGCATTCCGGATTCAAAACTGATGTGCATCAGGTTTTCATCAGAACTCCAAGGCTGTTGCACTGTTGCTTTTACGGGGATGCCATTTTGTTGTGCATAGGCCAACAGTTCCGTACGCCCAGGATATTTCTTGAAAAATTCAGGAATTTTCCATGGTGCAACCACTTGAATATCTGGTTGCAAGGAATAGTAGGATAGTTCGAAACGTACCTGATCATTCCCTTTTCCAGTTGCTCCATGGCCAACTGCAGAAGCTCCATATTGTTGGGCGACTTCAATTTGTTTCTTTGCAATTAGTGGTCTCGCTAGTGAGGTCCCTAACAAGTAGGTACCTTCGTAGATCGCATTCCACTGAATCGCAGGAACCACAAAGTCCCTTACGAATTCATCTTGAACGTTCTCAAGCAGTACTTCTACTGCACCAGCTTTGTGACCTTTGGCACGAATCGCTTCCAAATTTTCAACTTGCTGTCCCAGATCTAGACATAGTGCGATAACATCGTATCCCTCTGATGTGAGCCAATGAACCAAAACAGAAGTATCCAATCCACCTGAATAGGCGAGTACCAATTTTTCTCTTTTCATATTTTTTTCTGAACGTTTAGTGGAGCAGGGTCCTTGCAGACCCCTATTTAATTGGTAGAACTAGGACGCTTTTGAAACAACTTCCTGAACCAATTCTGCTTCGTAATATTCCTTTGGGGGCTGTGGATCCAAGCGCAGCACTTTGAGGGCAACTGGACCTTTCTTGCCAGAACCCACCTCAAACTCTACCCTTTCGTTCTCATTAAGAAATCTGAAACCGTCCTGTTGAATTTCTGATTGGTGTACAAACAGGTCATCGCCACTGTCCTGGGCAATAAAACCAAACCCTTTTTTTGGATCGAACCATTTAACTATGCCCTGCCTCCGACCTTCCGGTAGAGGATTTCTTTTTAGCGATTCACGATAGGCTTCAGCTTCATGATCAGCCGAAGTTCGATAGGCGTGAATACCAACGATGATTCCCATACCCGCAACCGCTGACATCCCTAGTAATAATACTGGGTGTTTCGAGGGATCAAAAATTTCTTGAAACCATAGATATCCAAGGAGCCCAAGGATACAGAGCGTCAAAATTCCAATGACGCTCAAAAGAATTTTACTTTGCATGGATTTTTCTCTTTCAAATAACTGTTTCGTTCAATTTTGATCAACTTCAGATTTCTTGTTCTGCCAACCAGCGTTCAGCGTCAATTGCAGCCATACATCCCGTGCCAGCTGCGGTCACTGCTTGGCGATAAACAAAATCTTGCGCATCTCCACTGGCAAAGACACCTGCAACAGAGGTAAAGGTGCTACCTGCTTCAACAGTGATATAACCATTTTCATTCAGTGCTAGTTGTTCTTGAAAAATTCCCGTGTTTGGTTGATGGCCAATGGCAACGAACATTCCAGTAAATTTTTGTTCTGTAATTGAGCCTGTTTGTAGGTTGCGCAAACGCAATCCAGTCATTCCACTATCATCTCCCAAGACTTCATCAACCGCTGTATGCCAGAGAAACGTAATTCTTTCATTTTTTAGCGCCCTCGCCTGCATAATTTTACTTGCTCTTAGTTCTCCACGCCGGTGAATGACCGTCACAGTCCTGCACAGGTTAGAAAGGTAAAGTGCTTCTTCCAAAGCTGTATCTCCCCCACCCACTACAGCTACATCCTGATTACGGAAGAAAAAACCATCGCAAGTGGCACAAGCCGATACTCCACGATTCATAAATTGTTGTTCTGAATCTAATTCTAGCCATTTCGCAGATGCACCAGTTGCAATGATCAGTGCGTCACAACTCAAATCTGCGAAATCTCCCATCTGCAGTTGAAATGGTCTTTTACTTAGATCACAGGAAACGACTTCTCCCTCAATGAATTGAGTTTCGAAGCGCTCTGCCTGTTTCTTAAACAATTCCATAACTTCAGGCCCCTGAATTCCCTCGGGAAACCCTGGATAATTTTCAACCTCCGTCGTGATAGTGAGTTGACCGCCAGGTTGGATGCCATGAACCAACACTGGTTTGAGATTGGCCCTGGCAGCATAAATTGCTGCTGTCAGACCAGCTGGACCTGAGCCCAAGATAATCAATCGGTGATGGATTGGTGTACTCATATTTTATTTTGTTTTCGTGATACTACCCGCTCGAATGCAGCCCACGATCAAGTGGGATGCAAAAAATAAAACAATTATTTTCAAAGAGAAAGGGTTGTATGTTCAAGATAAATCCAGAATTTGATGATCGAAAAAATTCTTAGAGCAGCGCACAACCAAACCTCAAAAAATCCCACCCTTTAACTCACTAATCAAAAAACTAAATCTCACCAAAACTGAAACGCCTACTTTTCTTACTTCAATCTAACTCCAAATATTCTTGGTTGAATAGAGGATTTTTTTCAAATAAACTTACTTACTCAAGGTTGCTGGTACTCAGAATTCTTAAAACTAATTGAAACAATTCTTAGTTACGTAGAAAGATCAACACAAGAGTCTATGAAAAATTCGCCTTAATTTATGCTAGGCCAAACCGCTTCTTAAAAATCTTCATAGATATGAAAGCTTACTTCTTGATCTCCAAGGTCTGAATCTTAAGATCGAATATGAAATACTGGTCAACAACAGTTTAAAACTGTGTTGCGTTTGTCGAAACTGCTGCATCTTTGAATTCGGTTCCATAAGGTAGGGTAATTCGCTTACTTATAAGCCAGTAATTCCAATTGAATTCTAACATTCGTTTAGAAGCCTAATTTTAGATAGGTTTGATGATTGCAAAGTTTAAATCCCATAAAAAAGTTGCCCACTAGTGGCAACACTAAGTTGGATTAAACCATAGCCAAGGATGGTAATATGTGGTCATATTTCTGGAAGCTTCTCTTCGGAGGTCCCCAAGAGAATGCTACATCGACATCAACAACTACTACGAGCACAGCCTCACAGTCCAGTGCTGAGTCAAAAACGATAAAGCTTGAGAGAGATGATCAGGGATCTGGTGTTCGTGAAATCCCTTCTTCCAGCATCGAAAATACTCAAACAGCTTCTATCTCGGAGACCTCATCTGAGGAAAAGTCCGAAGTAAAAGAAAATTCTTCTGTTCCCACCGAAGGAGCAACCTCAATAGATATTGAAACCAAATCAACGGCTAAGGTTGAACACAAAGATAATGACACTTTTCAAGCTGTTGAAGAACAGCCTGACTGGCAAGCTCACTTTCAGGAGATTGAACTTGCAAGGAAAGATGGATACTTGGACAAAGCTGAGGAAATGTTTGAAAGAGCCATTTTAAACAAAGCTCCTATCGATATCTACAGCGAAGGTCTATTCAAAATTTGGCGACTTCAGAATAAAGGGGATTTGAAGTCCGAGAAATTTGAGATAGTGCAAAACAGAGTTTTGAAGATGCTGGATATCTACGCACCTGGGGTGAAAATTACTGATGCACGTTCATTACACAAGGCTGCTGATCTACTGGGTAATGAAGAGATCAAGGATAAGGCCCTGAAAGCTATCAACGTAATTGAATCATCTAAGTAAGCAGTTCCCGCCCACCTTATTGGTAGCTTTCTCTAGGCTGAAAGCTACCAGTTAGTCATTACTCTCCCAGACCAAACATTAACCGGATTGTTACCAACGTCCGAATTAATCTTGATCAAATTTTTTCATCAAAAATTAAAATTTGACAGGAACTTGCGTTCTCAGGCAACCGCCAATTGTCTTTTGGAAAAGAGTCTCCTATCCTCATTAGAAATTAATTTTCCTTCCTAACTACACCCTTGAGCAAAATGAGATTCTCATTTCTATTGGCAATTCCAAGTCTGTTTTTCCAAATCAGTTGTAGTTCCAACTCAGCAGTCGAGTTGAATGTCCAACGTCCAGCCCAACTGGATGTTCCTAGAGAAGTTACGGAAATCTACATTCGTGAGGATTTGGTTAAGACTGAAGGCGATCAACTAAATCTGAAGGAGATTTTGCTGCAGGAACTTGTCAACGAATTGAACCATCAAGGCCGATTCAACGCTCAGATTGTAGACACATTACCTGCAGAAAAATTAGTACCCGGCCAACGGATTGGGATAATCCAGGGCGCAATTGTTAGCGGTGGAGAAAGAGAAATAGGACAATTCACCGAACTGGCAACTTGCAAGGGTGGAATCGGAGGTAGATTATCTGCTGGCGCGAGCATCGCAATTGGCGAAGATGCCCTTACATTGGATAGCAGAGCTTATATTTGCCGCCCCGGAGGACTGGGCTCGTCTCTGATAGATCTTGGCGCAGCAACGTTATTGACTGGGATGGGTGTCGATGCAGATCTACCACCGGTCAATCAAGTCATCAGAACCTACCGCTACAGAAACATTTCTCTTTACACTGAAACGAGCTTCAGCTTGACCATCATTGGTGGAGATCAAGAACAGAGGACCGTAGCTGTGCGAGTTTCTGGAGGAGATTTTGGCAAGCAGATGATTGACACTGAAAGTTATCAACATCGTTATGAGGCTAGACCAATACCAGGCATAGCCAATTTGGTGAATCGGTCTAAAATTCCTCTGATTCCGATTCCAATTAGGGAGTTAGCGGTAGTCGAGCAAACAAACCCCAAAGAAATTTTTTACGTGGACAAGAGGCTTCCAAATCCAAATCTCAACGACCTGCCAGATGAAGAGCGAGAGCAGATTCTTCAAAAATTAGGATCAAAAGCGGTGGAAGCTTTTCTTCAAAGCATCTCACCAACTACTCAACGCATTAAGGCTTTGGTTGCAGAAGGAGGGGAAGAAGAACGTGCAGAGGAGCTGCTGAAAGATGGCCTTTGGGACGAAGCTCGTCAGCGTCTTGAGTCACTATCAAAAGATGATCGGACTGCCGAGGACTGGTATAATCTTGGATTGAGTTATGAGGCTGGTGCAGTCAGTAGGGATGACTACCAACAAGCTAGAAGAGCCTATCTTGAGGCGTTAAAAAAAGAAAATGGGAACAGGGACTTTGCAGCTTCAGTTGGGCGTGTAGAACGGAGGCTTGCTGAATATCGACAACTGGCATCCCAGCGAGCGATCTGATTTATGAGTACTTCTCAATTCCAACAGGAAGTTGATAGGCGTCGAACATTCGGGATCATTAGTCACCCTGATGCCGGTAAAACCACTCTTACTGAGAAAATCCTGCTCTATGGCGGAGCAATACAGCTCGCAGGCTCTGTCAAGGCTCGTAAAGCCAGTCGTCATGCAACCAGTGACTGGATGGAAATTGAGAAACAGCGTGGTATATCTGTTACTTCTTCCGTGATGAAATTCACTTACCAAAACTGTGAAGTGAATCTTTTAGACACTCCTGGACACCAAGATTTTTCTGAAGACACCTATCGAGTTCTTACTGCCGTGGACAGTGCCCTCGTTGTCATTGACAGCGCAAAAGGGGTTGAGGAACAAACCAGAAAATTGATGGACGTTTGCAGACTGCGAAATACTCCGATCATAACTTTCGTAAATAAACTGGATCGAGAAGGGCTACCGCCTCTAGACGTGCTGCAGGATGTTGAAGAGACCCTGCGGGTCGAATGTGCTCCAATGAGCTGGCCCATTGGGATGGGAAAATCCTTCAGAGGCACATACAACCTATATCGCAAAGAGCTTTCATTATTTGCTGCCTCCAGAACAAAGAAAGTTGACGATATCGTCCGCATCACTGACCTTGCAGATCCCAAATTGGATGAACTATTGGGCAAACAAGCAGATGAACTTAGAGAAGATATCGAGTTGCTGGAAGGTGCTTCAACTCCATTCAATAGCGAACGCTATCTGAAGGGTCTACAAACTCCTGTTTTCTTTGGAAGTGCAATCAATAGCTTCGGTGTCTCTGAGATGCTTGATGCCTTTGTGGAAGTAGCCCCTGCACCAAGGCAGAGATCCACGCAAACTCGTGAGGTCTCTCCCTACGAAGAGGCCTTCAGTGGAGTCGTTTTTAAGATTCAAGCGAACATGGATCCGGCTCATCGAGACCGAATTGCCTTCTTGAGGATCTGTTCCGGGCGTTTCCAGCGTGGGATGCGTGTCAAACATCAGCGATTGGGAAGAGAAGTGCAATTACACAATGCTATTATGTTTCTTGCTCAGGATCGAGAAAATGTAGAAGAAGCGTTTCCCGGCGACATTATTGGCATACACAATCACGGTACCATACGTATCGGGGACAGCTTTGCTGAAAAAGAAGATCTCCGATTTGTCGGCATTCCACATTTTGCCCCAGAGCACTTTCGGAAAGTCCGTATCGACAATGCCTTGAAAGCCAAGCAATTAGAAAAAGGCCTACAACAACTTACTGAAGAAGGAGCTGTTCAGTTGTTCCGGCCGCTTAATCGAAATGATTATCTTTTGGGAGCCGTGGGTATTTTGCAGTTTGATGTCATTCTTGCTCGTCTGAAAAATGAATATGGGGTCGAATCTCACTTGGAACCTGCAAATTTTTTAACGGCACGATGGGTAGTGACTCAAGACGCTGAGGCTTTAAAAAGATTTGAAAAACAGTTTCTTGATTCCTTGGCTAGGGATTCTCAGGGGAATCTTGTTTATCTTCCAGCCAATGCATGGAGACTTGAGCGAACAACAGAAGATTGGCCAGAAATCCAGTTTCTTCAGACAATGGAAATTAACTGATCATGGCAAACGAGCGAATAGTTTACTTCGCACATGGGCATGAAAGTGGTCCCTGGGGAACAAAGATCAAAAGATTGGCCCAAGTAGCTGAAAATTTGAATTTCAGAGTGGTCAGCCCTGATTACTCAGTCATTAAAAGCGGCTATGGACGAGTTGAGAAGTTACTTTCGCTTCAAACCTTTGCTGCAGAACAACTAATTCTTGTTGGTTCTAGTATGGGGAGTTGGGTATCCCTCTGTGCATCAGAGAAGCTGAAGCCACAGGGACTTTTTTTGTTGGCTTCTGCTGTTGGCCTTGAAAATCTGGAACCCAATTCGCCTAGGCCATTTGCTGAGAAGACCTTATTGGTTCATGGTTGGGATGATGAGGTGGTTCCCGTCGAAAATGTGATCAAATTTGCACGTAATTACCAAGTTCCTCTTCACTTGCTGCCCGCTGATCATCGTTTGATTACTCAATTAGACTCGGTCGCAAACATCTTTCAAAACTTCCTGCAACAGTGTCTGGAATCCAAGAAAGACGGAGACCCTCGATCCCAATGGGAGAAGGAACAAGAGGCAAAATTCCAGAAAGAAACTATCAATCAGATCCAGCCTCGTATTCCACGCTAGTTTAATGCTCCTCGAAATTCACCCGTACAATCCCCAGCCCCGTTACATCAACCAAGTCATTGATGTCCTCCAGAATGATGGAGTCATTATTTATCCTACAGATACCGTTTATGGACTTGGCTGCAACATCTACAGCAAGAAAGCACTAAAAAAAATAAGTTTGATCAAGGATGTCGATGCTAAACGACATTTGACTTTCATTTGCTCCAGCCTCCAACAGATCCAAGAATATTCGCAGGGCATTGATACAGCAGTTTTTAAAATTTTAAAACGCCACCTCCCAGGTCCATATACTTTCCTGTTCCGAGCCTCCAAAATCGTTCCCAAGCTTTTACTAACAAAACGAAGTACAATTGGTGTTCGCTGGCCTGATCAAATCATCGCTACACAAGTCGTTTCAGAACTGGGGAATCCAATTCTTAGTAGCTCGCTATATAGCGGTGAAGATCACCTTTTTGACAACGCATGGGAAATCCATGAGGAATTTGGTAAGCAAGTGGACTTAGTGATTGATGGAGGAGAAATTTTTGCTGAGCATTCGACAATTATTGATTTCACGACTGAAGCGCCAGATGTCATCAGGATTGGCAAAGGCCAAATTGACTGGTTGGACCAAATTTAATTTTGAGAAGAACGTTGACTGATCAAATCCTTATCACAGGATGCGGAACCTTTATTCCACCAGAAGTTATTGATAATGAGACGTTGGTTAAGGCCTATAACGCTCATGTTGAGGAATACAATCAGGAGTACTCAGCAGAAATCGCCGCTGGTGATAGGACCGCCTTAAAAACCTCCAGCGCTGATTTCATCAAGAATGCTTCAGGCATTGAATCGCGACACGTAATGGAGGCTAGTGGGATTATTGATCCAAAAAGGCTGCGTCCTGATCTAGAAGATCGAAATCCAGATGAATTGAGCTATCAAGCGGAAATGGGTTTAGCAGCCGCCAAAAATGCTTTGGATCAAGCAAATAAATCAGCCAGTGACGTTGGCATGCTGATATCAGCCTGTTCCAACTATGAGCGTCCCTATCCTAGTTTAGCCATCGAAATTCAAAAAGCTCTCGGCATTAATGGATTCGCTTTTGATATGAACGTTGCGTGTTCCTCGGTACCTTTTGCCATTCGCTTGGCCTACAACTCACTAATTACACAGCCTGAACTTCCAGGAGTTCTGATTGTCAGCCCTGAATTTTACACAGGGCATCTCAATTTCAGTGATCGAGACAGTCATTTTATTTTTGGGGATGCCGCAGGTGCACTCTATCTGGAACGAAGCGAGACTTCAAAATCGAGCAATGCTTTCTCCGTCAAGAATATTCATCTCCAGACTCATTTCTCAAACAATATCAGAAATGATGGAGGTTTTCTCCGTCAAGCAGTGAACAGAACGGATCCATGGCATCCCAGAAATCTTTTTTCTCAGCAAGGTCGGGCAGTATTTAAGGAAATTGTTCCACTCGTCTCAGAGATGATCCTGAATCAGTTGGATGAAGAGAGAATCAAGAGCAGCTCCATCAAGCGCGTATGGTTACATCAGGCAAATAGCAAAATGAATCTATTGCTTGCTAAAAAAGTTCTAGAACGAGAGCCTTCGCCAGCTGAACTTCCATTGGTTTTAAAAAAGTGTGGCAATACTGGAGCAGCTGGAGTGGTCTTAGCTTTCTCTGAATCACAGAATCTAGATAAAGGATCTTGGGGCGTGTTTTGCGCTTTTGGAGCTGGTTATTCAGCCGGATCAGTTTTGTTACAAAAGTGCTGAAGCAGAGGTGCTGCCTATGAGTAGATTCAACAATTGCAAGAGGAAAATCCTTGACAAATGAAACAATAATAATAATAATTTATGGTTTTTAAGTGAATTACGGATGCGCTAAAAAAATTAAAAGCACGCTGTGATTTCGTTTAGCGGGACCACCCGCAGGAAAAGAACATGGTTAGGAATTCATGTCTTTCCCTACCCCAAGACAAGGAGTCGTAGTCGCTATGACTGAGCAAGCTACAGCAGCCAACGAAAACATCGAAGATAACTCATTTGGCGAAAAAATGGTGCAGTGGCGCGAAAATGCAGGCCTGACCCGCAAAGATTTTGCCCGAAAGCTGAATGTTTCATTGACCGCCGTCAAGAACTGGGAAACCGGTCACTCCACACCAAAATTGACCAAATACAGTGAAATTGCAAAAGTCTTGGGTATTAACGTACGTGAGATGGGACTTGATGCCAATTTAGACCTAGATCGTGTTGGTGATCGCATCAAATACGCACGTCTTCTCCGAGGAATGTCTATTGAAGCTTTTTCATATGAATTTGGTTTTGCCATTCAAACTGTGAAAAGTTGGGAATCGCACGCTGCTGATGTCTCGGATGCTGCGCTCGAAAGAATATCTAGAGCTTTAAACGTCCCTTACGAATTCTTCCGCGTAAAAAGTGATCCTCACACTGTTCTTGAAAACGCCTGAATGATAGGGGGTAGGCCCTACCCCCGTATCCCACCTGACTCAGTTCAATTCCCAATCGTATTCAATGATCAGGGGAGAATGATCTGAGAATCTTTTCTCTTTGTAGACTGATCCCTCAATTGCAGATGCAGCAAGCTTTGGCGTAGCTATTTGATAGTCAATTCGCCAACCAGCATCCTTCTCCCAAGCTCTTCCCCGATTGGACCACCAAGTATACATTTCAAGATCTGGATATAAACTCCGGAACACATCATTAAACCCACCAACCTCAAAAAGTTCTGTCATCCATTCTCTCTCCTCTGGAAGAAACCCAGAATTTTTCTGGTTTCCTTTCCAATTCTTCAAATCAATCTCTTGGTGAGCAATGTTCAGGTCACCACAAACCAAAACTTGTTTACCTGAATCAACCAATGAGGAACTCCATCCGCGAAACCAATCTAGAGTTTCATACTTGAAATTTTGTCGTTCATCACTACGAGTCCCAGAGGGAAGATAAAGTGAAAGCACATATAGATCTTGGAACTCAAGAAGAAGAAATCTCCCTTCTTTATCAAAATCTTGCCAATCTACTTTTTTTTCAACTGAGATCGGCTTTTTTTTCGAATAGATCCCAACTCCTGAATAGCCTTTTGCTTCTGCAAAGGAAAAATATGACTGAAATCCTTCAATCTGAGTCTGTTCAGTAGTCAACTGCTCAGGTTGAATCCGAGTTTCCTGCAAAAGAATTAAATCAGCATCCTGCTTTTTTAACCATTCTCCAAATCCCTTTCGAAAAGCGGCTCGAATCCCGTTTAGATTTAATGTTATGACTCGCATGAAAAATTCTATTTTCTACATAGTTTCTGGAAGATTGAATGGTTTTGGCGGATAACTAAGCAGAATAAATTCTACCAAAGAAGGTTGGTGATCTTTGGTCATCAACGATTCATTGAAATCTTTGTTGTTCCTGAAGAGGTAACTTGGCAAAACAGCGTGGGCAATATCACCGATTAATTAAAAGCCTAATTCAAAGTGAGAAAAACGACCTTTTGCAAAGTCTGCTCAAGGATCTTAGCCCCTTTGACATTGCCGCTGCAATGCTTCAGTTAAAAACTAAGTACCAAGTTCAGATTCTCGCCACACTGCCCGAAGATCGTGCATCAGAAGTTTTAGCTGAAATGAGTTCAACCCCACTTCCACTTTCAGATCTCGTTGCCGAGTTACCCCCGGAGCAACTAGGTGGCTGGGTTGGCGAAATGCCAAAAGATGATGCGGCAGATTTTGTTGGATTGATGGATGCCCAACAAGCCGACGAAGTGCTTCAATTACTGCCAGATCACCAAAGAGAAGAAATCACGTCTCTTCTCCAATACGCGCAGGATACTGCCGGGGGGATAATGAACCCCTATGTGATTTCTGTGCAAAAAGAGCAATCTGTGGACGAGGCCATTCGGAGCATCCGTCAGTATATTGAACTGCAAAATTCGATGCAGCCATTCTATACGGTTTATGTTGTTGATGAATTTCAACATTTGATTGGAACAGTCGCCGTCACACAGCTATTGCTTGCCAAGAGGCAAACGCTCATCAGCGAAATGATGAATCCTGATGTGATCGCTGTTGATGTGGATTTGGATCAAGAAGAGGTCGTACACATTGCCAAGGAATACGACCTGGTTGTGGTTCCTGTGATTGACAAATATCTCCGTTTGATTGGCAGAATCACAATTGATGACCTAGTGGATGTGATCTATGAGGAGCATCAGGAAGATATTGCACAGATCAGTGGGACAGCGAGAGAGGAAGTTTTAGAAGTGTCGCTGATTAAAACTGTTCGTGAGCGTTTACCCTGGCTAATGCTTGGGATGCTAGGGGGCAGCCTAACTGCTTTAGTAATGAGAGGTTTTGAACATTCATTGATTGATATTCCCCAAGTGACGTATTTTGTGCCCCTTATTGCAGCCATGGCTGGGAATATTGGGATTCAGTCGTCATCTATTGTTGTTCGCGGCTTAGCTACGGGAGCAATAGGTACTGGAGACTTGATCGTGAGGGTTTGGAGAGAACTTCGAGTGGGAATTCTGTTAGGAATTGTCTGTTCAATCGTACTTGGTTTTATGACCTTCTTATTGACTTGGAATCCTGGGATGGCCCTGACCACTCCAGTTTCACTACTAATTGTTCTCTGTTTTGCGGCTGTGGTAGGTTCGGCAGTTCCTATTCTGCTGAAGAGAGCAAACATAGATCCTGCGCTAGCAATCGGGCCGTTCATCACGACGATGAACGACTTGGTTGGTGTTTGGATCTATTTAACAATTGCTTTTCAGGTAGGAGACTGGCTCTGAGAATTGAGCCTAGCTTTTATTGCCCCAGTGCAGATTTTGGAAGGATTTCTGGGTACTCTGTGTAGTCTGTTTCAAAGTATCAAAGTCGTCTGTGACCTGCACACTAAATTTACCATTCGAATTACCAGCTTCTCCAATCATCATTGGCAAGTCATTGATTTTGACAACTGCTTTCCCTGAATATGGAACAGAGATTGGGAGAACCTGTCCTACTTTCAACAACAACCCACTCCTATCGCCTAATTCAACCGTACCCAACTCGGCTTTGACCTCATAGCGCATATCCATTAGCAGTTGTTGAAAATGATCCTCAACATCTTTCTGGAAATGATCCATGGATTCTGGAGGCAGCACTCTTCTATCATCTAGTTTAGATAGCAGTGGATGAACAACAGAATAGGGAATACAGATGATCAGATAACTCTCAAATCCTTCCGAGCGGAGACGAAGGGTTCCCAGAAGGCAACGTTCGAAAGGAAGCATCACCTTAGCGCGCATTGGGTGGGTCGTGATCCGCTTTAGGTGCAGTGGCAATTCACCAATATTGAACCAGCAGCCTTCCAAGTCAGCAACAATCTGAGAAACGATATCAAACAATGACTTTTGCGTCTCAGAGTTTAACTCAGTCACATCTAAGGGAACTGTGTTTTCAAGTGCATCCGGATCTCGATCGATACAGGCTTGGGCAATCGCGTTGTCCAGAATTAGAAGCCCCTTACCCTTTTGGTCTGACTCAAAAATGTACATGGGTTGATCACCCAGCATTTTGAGTACGTCACTAAATCTGGTCCAGATGACTGTTTCAGCTTCAATTTCAAAAACTGAGTGGAGGTGATCGAATAAGGTACTTTCTAACTGGTTTGCCCATCGACGCATTACGACATCAAGCCAGCGAAAGCGACCAACGTGGATTTCGGCTTCGGCGGGAGAAAAGTCTTCTATCTCTTCTGGCAATTCTTCTGGTGAGTACAACATCAAAAAGCTCCTTATCCTTGGTGGATACCAATTACACGTACTCCCAATTTCTCCCGATTAATCACCACAATCTCACCGTGCGCAACCAGTTTGCCATTAAGTACGATATCAACCGGCTCTCCAGCTGCTTTATCTAGTTCAATCACGCTGCCGTGAGTCAGTTGGGTAATTTCCTCACCAGTCAACCGTGTTCGTGCAATTTCAACAGTGGCCTCATGGTGGACATTCATCAAAAGTTCTGTTCCCACAGACATTTCTCCAATTACTTGCGCAGAGTTTTCAGCGACGATACCAACTGCGGCAATGCCCGCGGCTGCGGCGACAACCGGTGGTACCTCTTCTAAAATAGTTTCTTCTGACTCAGATTCAACAGTCTCCTCAGACTCTGATTCAACTGGATCCGAACTGGTCAGGAAAGGGTCGGCCTCATCATCCTCTTCAATTTCAGGGGAGAAACTTGGCTCATCTTCATTCAAGTGTTCAGCAAATGGGTCTTCTTCCGAGTCATTTTCAACCTCAGCAGTTGATTCGGACTCATCCCCTCCGCCAACTGGTTCTGTATCCATCGACATTTCTTGAAGATCATCTGCCGAACCATCAACATCAAACTGCATCTCTGCATCGGCACTGACCGTTTCAGGCTCATCAACAGGTGCATCCTCACTCAGAGCTTCCAATAACTCATCATCTGAATCGCCAGAATCATCCGTACCAAGACTTTCAAACTCATCTGAATCACTGCTGGCTTCTGTAGACTCGTCATCGAAACCAATTTCTGAAACCTCAGACATTCCCGAGTCTAAGTCCATATCGTCAAAGCTCAAACTATCATCATCCGTATCGAAACCGTCTAAGCTGAGATCATCATCGTTTTCTGCCATTACAGTCCTTATTCAGTTTTTCAGGAACTTTTTAATTGATATGGTTCAAAAAAATTTGTTTACGTTGGAATGCTAAAATCAGTCCAATAAAAAATTTTGTAACCTTCCTGAATGCTGAGCAATTTAGTAGAAACTTGGTGATTTTCCAAGCTGGGAGATGTGCTTATCGGAACTATCGTAACTCTGACGGACAGGAACCTTTGAAACAATAATTGCTTCCTTAGATTTTGCAAGCAAAGGATAACAGAAATGATTTTTGATTAATCAACTAAATTCACCCCAATTTTTTGGAATCACTTTGAATTTTTGAAGCAATTAATAGCTTGTCGACCTGAATCAAATAGAGACTCCAAGTGTTGAAAAGCTGTAACAACAACCAGTAAGCGGATGATCTGCCTATCGAAACAAAATGTAGGATACCAAAACCAGTATCGTTAAAAGCAAGAAGGGTAAGGAACCAAATTTTTGCATCATCCTCAATCTTTACTGGCCAACAAATCATTCAGAAGATGTTTTAACTCACTGGAGGAATGGGTCTGCTGTATCCGATCTTGCGGTATGGCCTCTTCCCCTGACAAAGCACCACAGATTGCCCCAACCTGAATAGCTCTTGAACAATTACATCCTCCCGCTCGGATAGTCATCCTGACGGATTCAATGAAAGATTCACTTTTCAAAACAGCGTGCATTGCTCCTTGGAAGGTCCCAGGAAAAGGACACGCTTTGCCAATTCGCTCAACAAAATCTGTATTGTCTTCATCAAGATTCTCAACGATCAATTCGATTTCCTCTTTCACCTTTTGCGAAAACAGCTTTGGATAATCAGTCAAAAGTTTGTTGACAGGCTCAGATTCAGCATCAATCGCCCATTTCAGCAGTTCCTGTCACCAAAGCATGGTCGCTACAGGTTTCGCTATTAGCTAGCAGCTTCAAAGCTGAGTTTGATTTTTCCAAAGATTCTTCGCTGGATTCAATCAACAAAACAGGGAATGCTGCGCAGAAGGCATCCAACTCAGAGGCATCTTCAGGTCCCAAAGGGATCTGACCCGTTAATCGGTGATTCTCCAACATTTTGGTCATCAAACCATTCCGCCAAGGCCCATTAATTGGTCCAGGTGTTTTTTCATCCCTTTTCGCGTCAGCATACCGCTTCTTTCAGTCTTGAAATGAGTCTTCGTAAGCGGAATTCAATCCAAAATGTTCCTCGGCTTTTTTCAAGAAAATGGAAGGATTAAAATTACCACCGTTCTCTCCAAGGGCTCTGAGCATCACGACTGTGGTATCAAAGTAAGAGCTGTGTGCACCAGTTGGAAGTGTGTAGAATGGGGATTCACTGGTTGGCCAAAACTCTGGCTGAAATACTTTTTTTAAGAGTGATTCCATCTTCTCACGATCATAAATCCAGTGAAGAGGGCGGCTTGCTGCATCGGCCACAGCTGCTCCATGTATTGCTCCACTTTCTTCATTTTTTAACCAATTCAATTGTTTGTAATTCTAATGGATTTCTCGTCAACGGATTATTCTTATTATTTTCTGATCATTGCGGGCATTTTGCCTTTTGTCCTCACCGGTGTTGCAAAATATGGAGTTTACAGTCGCCATGAGAATCGTGAGCCCAGAACATTTCGCGCTTCACTGACTGGATACCGCAGGAGAGCCTATGCCGCTCAAGACAATTCCTTTGAGTCCTATCCGTTTTTTGCATGTGGTGTCATCGTCGCCCATTTGTGGGGCGAGCCAAGTCATTTTTTATGGATAAACTCATTGGCAGCCTTGCATGTTGTGGCTCGCTTTTTCTACGGATGGGCCTATGTAACAAACAAAGACTTGCTACGTTCACTGTTCTGGTCCATCGGATTTTTTGCAGCCCTATCCCTCTATCTGGTTTAGGTACCCATGGAAATTCGACGAACCAATCCAAGCCAGCTTCTCCTCTCTTTTTTTCTCCTAATTTTCTTGAGTGGCATTTCCAAAGATCTACATGCTTTCGATGGAGCTACAAATGTAGATGCCTTTCACTTAAATCGAGAAAATTTTCTCGACATCCAGTCATATTTATTTAGTGCAGCACAAGATCGAAAATGGCGTCGAGCTGAACAAGGTTGGCGTATGACTGGGGGTAGCCTTGGACTGGACCTACTCTTTTTGAAATTCCAGTTGAAATTAATTGAACAACTGAGTCGAGGATTCAGCGCTAGTGTCAGAATGGACCATGAAGAGTTTTATGAGAGAAAACCACTAAATTTTGAAATCGAGGTGGGCTGGCAGGCGAGTTCTAAAGTCACACTTGGAATTGCCGGGCAACCTCAATTTGACAAACGAAATGCAGACTACGGGGCCTTCATCACCCTTGGAGACCGTCAGGAGAGCTTCCTTAGACTACATCAACTGCGACAAAACTTATTTTATAACGAGAAAAATCTTTATGATCAATCAACTCAAGACCCCCATCCAATTGAAAACCAAGTTGAAGGCACTTGGCTTGGGGATGATTGGGAATTTGGATTTAAATGGACTGAATCACTACCCATGAAATTACTGGATCCAACCCTAGCCCTGAATTTCTCACATGAAGAGACACAGCAACAACTACTTATTGAGCATCAGTGGAATCCTGATTGGACACTCGGATGGCAATGGAAAAAATTTCGTTCTGAAAAATATCGAGAAGTGACTATTTCTCCTGATCCATCCGATCATCGTTATCAGGAGGCAAGTTGGTCGCAACAAATACTGCAAGCTGATGGTCCTCTAGCTCAAGATTGGTATTTGAATGCCGGTTTACGATACGACATGTTTCGGCATCATTTACTTCAGCTAAATGCAGTAAACGAAAGCGAAGAGAATACTATTTATTCCTATCAATGGTTTGGTTCTATGCGTCAACTCCTGGGCAATGAAACCGCTTGGGAAACTGGAATTTACTTGGGTCAGGTAGATAAATCGATCATCAACTTAAATGATTTTTCGAAAGAAGAGGATAGAGGACCCGAAGGCAAATTACGAATTAGTTGGGAAGTCCGAAATGATTATGTGGGTGGAGGTGCTTTGATGTTTACGAGTACTTGGAATCTAGATAACTTTGCCAATGATTTTTGGGATGGTGGAAATGTTACATATCAAAGAACACTCTGAGTAATCTTAGTGGACTTTTGAAATCAAAATTTCAGAAAAATTTTTAAAAATTTATTTTTTATTTAATCAATTTTTTACATAATAACTCTTTTCTCATCTTCTTGATTTACAAACGTATAGCCCGCTCCTCGCTTGGTGCTGATATACTTCTTCTCATATCCTTTATCAAGTTTCGCTCGTAATCGGCACAAGTGATTGTCAATGACTCTCGATTCATTTGCATCCAGTCCATGTCCCCAAAGTGTGTCCATAATTCGTTGCTTACTCATCACCTCATTAGGATGCTCCATTAACAATTCTAGAAGTTCGAATTCTTTTTTCCTTAATTCAATGGAGGATCCGGCTCGCTTCACTGTTCGATTTGTACGATGAATTATCACATCACCAACACGCAACTCTGATGAAGGAAAGTTTATTTCTCTAAGCACGCAACCCTTTGCAGATTCTTCTAAGAGTCCTATTCTCCTTATAAGAATTTCCAGCCGCAACATCAACTCTTGCAAAGAAACCGGTTTAGTAAGGTAGTCATCAGCACCAGCTTGCAGACCAACTATCCTGTCCTGAGCAGTTTCTCGTTCGCTCAATATAATTATTGGTAACGTAAATCCATACTTTCGGATGGTACGAATCACCTGCAAACCATCAGTATCAGGCAGATTTGTCTCGAGAATCAAGACTTGGTAGTTTTGATACCCGAATAGCAACATCGCATCAAGTCCACCACTAACCCAAGTCACTTCAAATTTCGTATTCAGAGAAGGCATCAATTTTTTTGCTGTCTCTGAACTCTCTTCAAGCAGTAATAATTTTTTTCTTTCCACGTAAATTTTTTTGTAAGATTCTTATATAATATTTGACTTAAATAAAAACTATCTACTTTCTTAAGTTATGATAGACCTTACATAAATTTCTGTGTTTTACAATTATTACAGAATAATTTTACTAAAATAATACGTTCTAAGTAAGAAAATCAAATGATCCAGAATAACCTACGCAGAGAGGAGGCTGAGAAGAAGAGAAAAGAGAGCAGATTGGATTGAGATGAAAAAATTCTGGAAGGATTCACATCAAAAACTACTTTCCAAACGAACCCGGATAGCTTCTGCATGTGCAAATAACTCTTCTTCTTGAGCAAATCGCATTACAGAGGGACCTTGTTGTTGGAGCTTTGTCTTGGAATAAGAGAGGATTGAACTCGTTTTTACAAAATCTGAGACACCAAGAGGCGACGCAAAGCGGGCAGCACCGGAAGTAGGAAGCGTATGGTTCGGTCCAGCAAAATAATCACCCACAGGTTCAGGAGTGTGAGGACCCAAGAAAATTGCCCCTGCGTTACGAATACGATGTAAATCCTCCATAGGGTTTTGAGTCAGCACTTCTAAATGTTCGGGAGCAATCTCGTTGATAGCGTCAAAGATCTCCTCTAGATTTTTAGCCACAATGATCCCGGATCTTTGTCGGAATGATTCTTCGAGAATTTCCTTTCTGGGTAAGGATGGGATCAATTCTTCCAATCTTTTTGCAACTGCCTCTGCTTGGCTTCGAGATGTTGTGACCAGTACCGCACCTGCATCTGGATCGTGTTCAGCTTGGGAGAGTAGATCTCTCACCAAGAATTCTACTGGAATGTCCTCTCGGTCACAGACCACCATGATTTCGCTAGGGCCGGCAATCGAATCGATCCCTACAAGACCGTATACCTGTCTTTTTGCCTCGGCAACGTATGCGTTTCCAGGTCCAGTTATTTTGACAACTTTTGAGATGGACTCTGTACCGTAGGCAAGCGCAGCAACAGATTGTGATCCGCCAACTGCATAGATTTCCTCTACGCCCACCAAGGCGGCTGCCCCACAAACCAAATGATGGGGAAAGCCCGTTTCTCGATTTGGAGGAGACACCATGACCAGTCTGGGCACTCCAGCAACCTGAGCCGGGATAACGTTCATTAGCAGTGTTGAAGGATAGACCGCTCTCCCACCCGGCACATAAACACCTGCGGCATCAACAGGAGTGACCTTCCAACCTAGCAGAGTCCCGTCTGGCTCAAATTCCATCTGACTCTGCTGCTTTTGTCTTTGGTGAAAACGACGAATATTATCTGCAGCCTCTTCTAAGACCGAACGAAGATGCTTATCCATTTTTTCTAGACAGCCTTTTAGATATTCAGTTGGTACAGGAATTTGATCCAGCGAGACACCATCGAACCGGCTAGTCAAATCTTTCAGAGCTTTGTCACCCTGAGCCCTCACCTGGCCAATAATTTCACGAACGCTATTACTGATTTCGTCAGAAAATTCTGGAGGTGTCGCTTGTTGAAAGTCTGTGAGGTTGTTGTAGATGGCTACTTTCATTTCAGTCAAACCAAGATGATTTACAAAAGGAGGTTGATTGTGTTCAGAAAATTTTCTCTGGAGATCCCAACAAGTTCAAGGTGAAGCAAATTTGAATTAACATTCTGGCAAAATTTCTTGTGCGAGACCAAAACCGGTTGTCATACCGACTCCCCCAATCCCATTGACAAGCATTACTCCATCAGTTGGCTTATAAATCCAGGGTTCTCCAGAGGGGTGGCTAACATAATTGCCCAACCAGCGTTCTGAAACCTGTGCATCGGGCAAAGTTAGAAAACTGCTAAGATAGTTCCTAATTAGGCCCTCAATTTCTTTTTGATAAAAGATGGCTGGGGTGTCTCCATATTCATGGGAGTCACCAACTGTGATTCTTCCATGACTGTGTTGAGAAACCAAAACATGGATTCCAAGTTCCAGCAATTTTGGATGTTCCTTGGTTAAACGATCCTTCAACGTTTGGTAAGACTTTAAAGCAGTAAAAGCTGGATAATGCAGTAGGGACAATCCTGAGGCCAACATAGGGCCTAAGAGCCAACTACAAGGCTGTGCATTCGTACGAAACATTTGTAGTTGGCAATTTACCAACCCGCTATTACGAAATTCATTAGGAAAGAGTGTTTGTAGATCTGACCCTGAACAGATAATGATCTGTTCAGCGTACCACTGTTCTCCATTCGCAATCAGTTGACCAGATTCAACAACTGTCACTGTCGTTGAATTTTTGAAATTGACACCACAATTCTCGAGCCAAAGAGAAATCTTTTGGATTGCATCCTGGGGATCAACACAGATTTCTGATTCACTCCAAAGAGCACCAAGTAACACATCCTGAACCAAACCAGGACTTTTCTTCAGAGCCTCTTTAAGAGTCAGCAGACGCAGCCCCTTGATGTCTTGTCTTGAAGAAACGAATTCCACCAAAACTACAATTTCCTCTTTGGAACGAGCCACCAATAAAGAACCACAGGGATTGAACCAAAACTTCGCGCTTTGGCCCAACTCCAACCAAAGATTGCGAGTTCGCAGTGCTCTTTCAAAGATTTTTCCTGGTCTCATGCCTAGGGGATAGATCATCCCAAAATTTCGAACAGAGGCTCCTCTAGCACTTGGATTTCTTTCAAATACAGTAACTTTTTTTTGTCGTCGTATAGCTTCTAGGGCAAAGGCTAAACCCATGATACCCCCACCAACAACCGCAACGTCTGTTTTATTCAATTGCTTCATCGGCCTTTGGCCAAGAGAGTAAAAAAACTGACCTAATCAGTTTAAATTTTTTTCTCAAAATTTTACTTCATTTATCACTGTAAGAAAACTTTAAGAAGTCGTTTTCGGCTGATTTTTTTCTTGAAAATATTAAGGTAGAATTAGGTCGAACACTTAATTGCACTCAATACTTGACTGTTCCTGAATTATACTCTGTAACTAATTCGCCACTTGGAATGTCCCTTTATTTCCGAGGCCAGGCTTACACCCCAACAACACTAACCTTCCGAGAGGTCACCCAATGAAGAAATTCATCCTGCTTGGGCTGGCTGTTGCGGCCTGTGCAACCACCGCTTCTGCCAATTGTCCGACTGTTTTAGCTGATGCAGCTAAAGGTAAGTATCCAAATCAATATGATTTGCAGGAATTTGAAACTGCGCACAACTGTAAGCTGAATTTTTCAGGAAATCCTGATGCAGCTTCCCTGAATAAGCGAATTGCGGGTAATCCAGAATTGCCTAGCGTTGATCAGAGGCTTCCCAGCGAACCGCTTGTGATCACGCCCTATCAAAAAATTGGTAAACATGGTGGCGTTTTTAGTGGAATTTCAAAAGCCACAGAAGCAGGAACTTCTGACCTACTATCTGTGCGACATGTGAATTTGGTTCGCTTTTCCGATGACCTCGCTACAATCGTTCCAAATGTTGCGAAAAGTTGAGACTGGAATGCTGATTTTACAGAAGTAACTTTCACTCTTCGTGAGCGCCACAAATGGTCAGATGGTCAACCATTTACTGCCGAAGATGTAGCATTCTGGTACAATGGAATGGTGATGGATAAAAACATCATTGAATCTCCTGCAGACCGCTTCTTTTCTGATGGCAAGCCGATGAAAGTGGATGCAATCAGCGCTTCCAAAGTTCGCTTTACTCTCAACGCACCAAAGCCAGGTTTGATCGCCCAATTCGCAACGGACTTTGCTCAGCCATTCCAACCAGCTCACCTGCTGGGTAAGTTCCATCCGTCCATGAACAAAGATGCAAACCAGTTGGCTCAGTCATTGGGTTTCAAAGATGGCTATGAAGTAATCAATTTTTACTACGGCCAATCCGATTGGAAAGACGTCCCCCAGCCTATACTGAAGGATGCGGCCAAAGCCAACAAATTGGTTGAAGCTGGCTTCACAGCTGTGGCTCCGACTCTTGAATCATTCATTGTTGTAGAGGATACACTTGACGGGCGTCGGCTTGTTGCCAACCCATACTTCTTCATGGTTGATTCCCAAGGGAACCAGCTTCCGTACATCAACGAAATCAATGAAGTCTACATTGGAGACGAAGACGTTCAGACAGCAAAAATGGTTGCTGGAGAAGTGAGCTACAAGGCTCAGTCAGTCAATCTGCCTTCCGGTCCAGTGCTGCTTCAAAATGCGGAGAAAGGGAATTACTCGGTTGAGTTGCGACCAACCATTGGGATGTCAGTCTTCGCGTTCAATCTTACTACGCAAGATGAGTCAAAGCGCGCGGTCTTCAATGACTTGAATTTCCGCAAGGCGATGAGTCATGCCATCAATCGTGACCAGATCAATGAGATTGCCTATTTTGGTTTGGGGACACCTCTCCAATACACTGCTTTTGATGCTGACACAGCTGCCTTCGTCACGAGCGATCAACGCAATGCCAATATTACGTTTGATCAGGACGGAGCAAAAAAACTGTTGGATGCAGCAAACGTAAAGGATCAAGATGGTGACGGGGATCGCGACTTACCGAACGGTCAGGAACTCCGATTGAACATTCAGTTTGCTACACAGGGAGTTGCTGCTCAGGTTACTGAGATCATTGCACAAAATTGGTCTGATGTGGGGGTAACTACATCCATTAAAGAAGTCACTTCTGATGAGTACCGGGCATCTCAATCTGCCAACGAACTGGATGTTCATGTATGGAACAAAGGTGAACCCCTCGCTGTGTTTTTGGGTGATACTCAAGAAATAGTTCCACCTTACTCCGGATACTTTGGATTACGAAACGCAATGCTTTGGGATCAATATTTAAATACCGGTGGAAGCGAGGGCGTACAGCCTCCCCAAACCGTCTATGAAATGCAGAAACTCGCCAGAGAATTTACAACTGTTCCGGCTGGTTCGTCTCGTTCAAATGAGTTGGGACGCAAGATTGCGCAGCGTACTGTGGACGATCTATTCTTCATTGGTACTGTCAAAGCCGTAGCTCCAATCTACTTTTCTAACAACCTTTCGAACTTCAAAGTACCGATTACTTCTTCCTATTCTTATTACAGAACTTTCCCCTACCTAGCTCCTCAATGGAGTTTAAACTGATTTTCACCTGAGCTTACGAGGTCTGCATTCTCACGAGTGCAGACCAGCCTCCAAACATCTCTTCTCTTTGGCCATAAAGTCAGCATGAGTTTTCTAGCAGAGACCTGGCTTTTCTGGTCACTCTTCTTGGTTGGACTATTTCTCTTTCGGCAGGCACGGCTTTCCTTGATCGGTCAGTTTCTGTTTGAGAGATTTCTGCTCGCACTTTTTACCCTTCTTTTGGTTTCAATTGTCATTTTTGCTGTCATGGAAGCTGTCCCAGGGGACTGCGCAACAAGAATGATTGGTTATAAAAATACACAAGGAGTGGTAGTCACTGATGCAGACATCCAAGCCGAAAGAGTGCTGAGAGGATTAGATGGATCGTTACCTGAACGGTGGGGGAAATGGATTTATGGGTTGGTCACGGAAGGAGACCTTGGTTTTTCCTGTGAAAAAAGAGCTCCGGTCCATCAGGTTTTAGGGAATCGATTTCTAATTTCTTTGGCTGTATGTGCACTCGGGTTGCTTTTCGCTTATTCCCTAGCAATACCTCTTGGAGTGATATCTGCGGTTATCATGACTCAATCTCTCTTCGATCATGATCCTCTCCGTTCTGCAAGTGAAAAATTCGGAAGAAGTCTAGGACTGGTCATGTCCAAGATTTTTGAGGCTCTGCTCCGCATTGTTTCATACCTTGGCTTGGCATTACCCAATTTTTTGATAGCTCTAGGAATCATCGTCTTCTACATCCAACTGGATCTTGATGCGCCAATCGGTCTTTTCTCCGAAGAATTCAGAGACCAAGCTTGGTGGCTTGACGATGGCTTCAATACTGCCAAATTTGGAGACTTTTTGTGGCATTTTTGGTTGCCAGTGTTCACCTTGGGATAGTCCGCAACAGCTCTACAATTACAGACCGTTCGTGCCTTAACCATTGATGAGGCAAATAAGCTCTATGTTACAGCTGCACGAGCGCGAGGCCAAGCTGGAGCAGGCCTTTGGATGCGTTATCCAGTTCGACACTCCATTGGCCCTTTGGTCAACTCCATTGGATTTGACTTCAACAGAATCTTCAACGATCTACCCATTGTCGCTTCCATCATACTTTTGACAGATGCCGGACAACTGTTGCTGACGGCCCTGGCTTTCACGAATGACCAGGAATTAGCCTCATCTATTCTCTTTCTGATTACACTCACAATTGTCGTGGTCAATTTCTTGAGTGATGTTCTGCTAGCTCTCTTCGATCCAAGAATTCAACGTAGTGTTTTGAAGGAAGAGTGATGCGAGCAGAGAGTTACTATACTGCTGGTCAATTTGCTCTGATTCGGGCTCGATTTTTCAGGAAGCCCGTCTCCTGCTCAGCAGGAATTCTCCTGATTATACTAATCCTAACGGGCTTTTTTGCCTCTTTTCTTTCTCCTCATGAACCAAATTCAGCAGGTGCTAATCGACAGTACATCAATGGACCCCCGCAAATGCCAAAGTTTCGGGACCAGGATGGTAGTTGGTCCAAACCCTATCTGTGCACATTTGAACAGCAACTTGATCGAAAGACCCTGCGAAGAGTTCAGGTAGAAAATTGTGAGAAAAAGCGATACCTGACTTGGTTCACTAGGAGTTGGGAATACCAGCTGATTAGCCTGAATTTGGGATTCACAGAGTTTACCCTAACCTCAAACCTTCACCTCTTTGGCATTGAGACTGGTCAAATCCATCTCTTTGGGACTGAGAAGGCTGGTAAAGACATTTTTGGCAGAACTCTTCATGCAATCTGGGTTTCGCTTTCCATTGGCTTCCTTGCACTGACTATCAAGCTCACAACCTCGTTACTGGTTGGGGGGATCTCAGGGTATTTTGGGGGCCGCATTGATGCCATACTCCAAACCTTTACCGAAGCTGTTCGAGTCATTCCTTCCATCCCTATTTATTTGGCCTTGGCCGTGGCGATGCCTGATGAGTGGAGCTCTGAAACTCGTTATTTTGCGATTGCCTTTATTATTGGAGCATTCGATTTTCCCACCTTAGCGCGAAGACTACGAACTCACCTGCTAGCAGAACGCAACCAGGAATATATTCTTGCAGCAAAACTCTCAGGCTCTAGTTCCAGTCGAATCATTCGGAAGCATCTGATCCCTAGCTTCCTTAGCTATATCATCGTCGACACTATCATCAACGTCCCTTATATCATTCTCGCAGAGACTTCACTGAGCTTTCTAGGTTTGGGGTTGTCTGAACCCGTCAATTCCATTGGTGTATTGCTCTCCCAGGCACAAGACGTCGAAGTACAACAGAGCCTCCTCTGGTACTACATACCTGTCGTGTTTTTTGTGCTGATGATTCTTGCCTTTGTCTTGGTCGGAGATGGGCTTCGTGATGCGGCTGATCCTTACTCTGAGGAAGGTCGATGAGCGAACGTCTTGTTGATGTGAAACATTTGCAGGTTGACTTCAAGACCGAAGAGGGCTGGTTCACAGCAGTCAAGAACGTCAGCTTTCATATTGAAGCCGGTCAGGTACTTGGCTTGGTGGGAGAGAGTGGTTCTGGCAAATCCGTTACTGCCAAAAGCCTCATGCAGCTGAATAGTAACAACGCAATCTATCGCTCACCCTCACAAATCAATCTCTACAATAGCGGACAGAGCGTTCCGGTTTTGCAGTTGCGATCCCCCAAAGCCTTGAGACAGCTCAGGGGTGGGCTCATCTCCATGATCTTCCAAGAGCCAATGGCCAGTTTTGCTCCAGCAATTTCGCTTGGCAAGCAGATGGTGGAAACGATTCAACTTCATCTTGGATTCGGCAAACACGAGGCGGAGCAAGAAGCTATTCATTGGCTTGGGCAAGTTGGATTAACCGAACCAGAGCGGCGATTGCGCCAGTATGTTCATGAATTGTCAGGAGGAATGCGCCAGCGGGTTATGATTGCTACAGCGCTCTCTACCAAGCCCAGACTTTTAATTGCTGATGAACCCACTACGGCACTTGATGTAACTATCCAAGCTCAAGTACTCGACCTATTGCTTGAACTTAGGCAGCGGTTCGGAATGGCAATGCTTTTCATCACACATGATCTGGGTGTCGTTGGAAAAGTGGCCGATGATCTTTGTGTCATGCAATCTGGTCAGATTATAGAGGAAGGATCCGTTCAAAAAACACTCCTGACCCCATCTCACAAATACACAAAGCGCTTGCTGGCAGCAGTCCCTAGTCTCAAAAAACTACAGTTAAAACGTGAGGGAGCAACGAAATCGAGTGTGCAGAAACCTCCGAGTTCTCTCGTGAAGGTAAAAGATCTGGATATTGTTTACGAAAGCAGTGCTGGATTGCTAAAACGGAGCAGTTTTACAGCTGTTTCAGCAGCTAATTTTGAGATTCCAACTGGAAAGATTATTGGTCTTGTAGGAGAAAGTGGATCTGGAAAAACCAGTTTGGGAAGAGCTCTGCTAAAGGCCATTCCTTTCCAAACAGGAAGTATCATTTATCAGTTCAAGGATGACAAATTTGATCTGAATGGCCTGAGTGGCTCATCGCTAAAAGCTTTTCGTCAACATGCTCAAATGGTTTTTCAAGACCCGTATGGTTCTTTGAATCCACGCTTGACCGTCAGAGATATTATCGCAGAACCTTTGGAGGCCATGCAGTTGACACAAAATCGTAATGAAACTGATTTGCGAGTTCGTGAAATTGCAACACGTTGCCGACTGGACCTGGAGCATCTCAGACGTTTCCCCCACGCTTTCTCAGGCGGGCAAAGACAAAGGATCTCTATTGCCAGAGCGCTGATTTGTCGTCCCTCCTTCATTGTCGCAGATGAAGCTGTTGCCGCACTAGACGTATCAATTCAGGCTGAAATTCTTGACCTCATGAAGGAACTACAGAAAGAACTGGGCCTGACAATTCTTTTCATCTCTCATGATCTCAGTGTAATCGCGAACCTTTGCGAAAAAGGGATCGTCATGCAACATGGCAAAATTGTGGAGCAAGGCCCTGTGGAGCAAATTTTTCTCGAACCAAAAGAAGACTACACACGGAACCTGATTTCTGCCATTCCAACTCTCGATAACTTGGGAGGAATCAATGCCTCGTAAGGTTCTGCTGATCACAGCTGATCAGTTCCGGTTCGACCATCTTGGATGTACAGGGCATCCCCTCAAACCAACTCCAAATCTGGATGGCCTCGCAGCAGAGAGTTCTCTCTTTCTCAAACACTTCACGAACGCAATTCCTTGTGGCCCTTCAAGAGCATCGCTACACACTGGGCTCTATGCTTGTAATCACCGATCGGTGACCAATGGGACTCCCCTTGACCGCAGGCATACCAACCTCGCTTTGGAAGTGCGCAAGGCTGGGATTGAGCCTTTACTTTACGGGTACAGTGACACCTCGGTGGATCCCAGACGCGCCCCTGCCAAGGATCCTAGTTTAGACACATTTGAAAGTATTTTACCCGGATTCAAATCGGTTGTTGATTTCAACCTTGGGTATTTGGAGGGCTGGCTAGATTGGCTTGAGGATCAGGGCTACGAAAGACCAGATCCATCAGAATCAGTCTTTCATCATTCTCCAGAGAAAATTACGGAAGGCCGATTCTGTGACGAACCTGCATTTTATGCTGCAGAGCATTCTGATACTGCTTACCTTACCCATCATGCCTGCCATACGATCCGCAATCATCGGAACGAGGATTGGTTCATTCATCTGTCCCTATTGAGACCACATCCTCCCTTGATTGCACCTGCGCCCTATAATCGTCTTTATGATTGGAGAGAGTTACCTCTTCCACAGAGAGGCAACTCAGTTTTGGGCGATGCGGCAATGCATCCTTTGTTAGAACTTTGGCAGCAAAAAATTGATTCAGTGGATTACTTTGGGAGCCAGGCAAATATGCTTCGGCTTTGTGATGAAGATATCCTCCGTACCAAAGCGGTTTACTTAGGCTTGATCACAGAGGTTGATAAAAATCTTGGGAAGATTTTTGATTTATTGAAAGAAACAGGACAGTGGGACGATACTTTGATCATTTTCACAAGTGATCACGGAGAGCAGTTAGGCGACCATCATTTGTGGGGAAAGGGAGGCTGTTTCGACTCATCATGGCATATTCCACTGATCCTACGGAATCCCAAAATCCCAGCCAGTCATGGCATCACCATTTCGGCCTTCAGTGAACATGTTGACATCACACCAACGATTTTGGCTTGGTTAGACCAGGAGATTCCATTGGCGATGGATGGTAGAAGTTTACTACCTAATTTGCAGGCTGAAAGACTTGAGGACTGGAAAACAGGGGTGTTTTGTGAATTTGATTGGCGTTCACTGCCCCAGAGGCATGTAGAGCGAGACGAGGATAGGCGGTTCGAAAATCAACAACTTTGTCTATGGAGAGATGATGATTTCAAATATGTTCATTTTGCCAAGCATCCTCCGCTACTGTTCGATTTGAAAAATGATCCGCATGAAACTACCAATCTTGCTGAAAATCCTGCTTACCTTTCTGTCTGCAACAAATACCTCACAACTCTGCTCCAACATCGAATGCGGCACTCTGACCGCAATCTGACTCTCTGGCAACTCACCGATGATCAATGAGTTGTTCGTTAGCTCCTCGGGGCGCCTTCCAATCGTTTTTCCAACTCCTGCTCGTAAGGAAGAATTTTGCGGACTTCTCGAATAAAATCCTCTGGAGATAGCATGCAAAACATTGGTAGCCTCCAGGACAACTCCATCATGAGATAAGTGTGAAGCTGAAATTCCAGAAACGCTCTGAAATTTTTTCTCCAGATTGTTGAATCAGTTCCGTCCAAATCATCTTTGGTTGACCAGTTGCGGACAGTGATGACATAGACTTATTCTGATTTTCCTGCATGGTATTCCTCAATTGAACACTCTGCTCATTGCGGACTGCTTCCAAGACTTGCATTGAGATATCTAGATTGGTTCTGATTTTTCCAAGCAAGCTTTCAACTGCATGATTTAACATGCCCTCATCAATTTCAAATTGAGTTACCATAACTCCCCCTTTCATTCGATCACTTCTTTGCCACTGTAGTTGATATCCCGCTCTCTGCATTCAGCACTTCCTTACGTGCTACCAGCAGGAAAATCCTGCCATTTTCTTTCATTGGTCCTGCTATCTTTTCAGCGGGGGTTCCTCTCCCCCAGAAAATATCTGCCCTTCCATGGCCTCTGATTGCCCCCCCTGTATCCTGAACAACTGCGAATCTTTGTAGTATTTCCTCTGAAGGTGAGATCTCTGAGGGCAGATTTGTTTCGTAGAAGACCAATCCTCCCTTTGGCACAAGTCGATGATCCATTGCGATGGAGCGTTCAGGTGTTAGTGGTACTTCAATATTTCCCAAGGGACCGTCTCCGGGAATATGTCGAAAAAAAGTATAGCTGGGATTGTAGTTTAGGATTTCCTGCACTCGCTCTGGGTGATCATAAAGGTATTCTTTCAGTGCTTTCAAAGACATTTTTTCCCTAGGGATTTCCCCAAGTAATATTTTACCAATAGCCCGGTAAGGATGACCATTTTGATCAGCGTAGTTAACTCGATAAAGAACTTCGTTCGGCAACTCAATCACACCAGAACCCTGAATTTGTAAGAAAAACAGCTCAATGTCATTGTTTACCCAAGCTAATGGAGTGGCACGACCTTGAAGGGAATTCTGATAAGAAATCTCATCACGATCATCATATTTGACAAATTTTTGATCTACGATTTTCCCACGTAAAATCCCATTACCGTACTTCTCATTAAAGTTTCTCAAATTGACGGTCACCAGATCGCTAGGCACTCCATATAAAGGGACCGGAAATTTTTCTGACTCATTCAAGCTACCTTTCAAGAGAGGTTCATAGTAACCAGTAAAGAAAGCCTGATTCTTCTCATTCAGACTTTCGAACCACAAAAAATCTTGCTGAAGTTTTTCAAGTCTTTCCACCTCAGGCAAATCAAGAATCCTCAAAAAGTGCTGATGAGAAGCAATCATCTCCTCAGGTGAATACCCAAAACTTCCATATTGAAATCGTTGATCTGTCGGTAACCGCTCATAATATTCAATAGAATGCCCCAGTGCTCGCTGTAAAGCCTCAAGATCAGGACTCGATTCGAGCTTCAATGCATTAATCTCCGCTATTGAAACGGGTCTAGGGTTCTCCGTTGTGGTGCTCGAAGTACAACCAATCAATAATACGATAATTATCAGAACCCAACCCAAAGGCGGGAAAGATCTTATGATTCTAAGCATGGCGATTTACTTTCTAGGGTTCTAAGTTGCTGGAGATGTGTCACTTGCTTCTCCGTGAAGGCTATGTCATACCCGATAGCAGAATTTTTGGAAACCAGAACTTGCTAGTTTGTTCCACCCATTCGGAGCTTGACCATGAGTGTGATTGAAGTCCGTGTCCCAGATATCGGCGATTTTCAGGATGTGGAAATTATTGAGATCCTCGTGAAACCTGGGGATTCTGTTGAGGCCGAGACTAGTATGATCATGCTTGAATCAGACAAGGCCACGATGGATGTACCCGCACCTCAAGCAGGAGTGGTTTCAGAGTTACTGGTGAAAGTAGGTGATCGGGTTTCTGAGGGCAGCTCAATCCTCAAAATGGAAGCAGCATCTATAACGGAGGGCAAGAACACTATTGAGAAACCACCGGAAACTACTTCCGTTGTGCAAGAACCACCTCAAGCAGCAACTCACTCAGGAAAAGCAGATCTTGAAGCACAAGTTGTTGTTTTGGGGTCTGGTCCTGGAGGGTACACTGCAGCTTTCCGAGCAGCAGACTTAGGACTAGACACCATTTTGATTGAAAAAGGAAAAATTGGAGGAGTTTGTCTAAACGTAGGCTGCATTCCCTCAAAGGCACTGCTTCATGCTGCAAAGGTGATTGAGGAAGCCCAATCCATGTCAAGTCATGGGATCAAGTTTGGAACACCTGAGATTGATATAGACTCCCTACGCTCCTGGAAGGATAGCATTGTTGGGAAACTTGTTGGTGGTTTGACTGGAATGTCCAAGCAGCGGAAGGTCAGAGTCTTTGAAGGATATGGAGAGTTTTTAGATCCATTTCATATTCGCGTTGCAAGTGAAGATGGCGGTTCCAAGACGATCAAATTTGAAAAAGCCATCATAGCAACTGGATCGGTGCCGGTCTCCTTACCATTCTTGCCCGATGATCCAAGAATTGTTGATTCAACCGGTGCCCTTGAATTACGAAGTCGACCAAAAAAGATGCTCGTAATCGGAGGAGGTATCATTGGTTTAGAGATGGCCACAGTCTATCATGCGTTGGGTGCAGAAATAACGGTTGTTGAGATGATGAAGGGACTCATGATGGGAGCAGACCGAGACGTTGTGCGACCCTACGAAAAGTGGATCAGTAAACGCTATGAGAATATTTGGTTGGAAACCCGAGTCACCAAAGTTGATGCATCTGAGGCAGGATTATTAGTAACTTTTGAAGGCAAATTGGCACCTGCCGAGCCACAGCTCTATGATTTAATTCTCAGTTCTGTTGGTCGGGTCCCGAACGGCCTTAAAATCAGTGCTGACAAAGCGGGAGTAGCTGTTGATGAGCGTGGATTCATTTCTACAGATTCTCAAATGAAAACTAACGTGCCTCACATCTTTGCGATTGGCGATATTGTTGGCCAACCAATGCTCGCACACAAAGCGACCCACGAAGGTAAAGTGGCTGCCGAAGTTTGCGCAGGTATGAAATCTCATTTTGATGCGCGTGTGATTCCTTCAGTGGCTTACACAGATCCTGAAGTAGCTTGGGTTGGATTAACCGAAGAACAAGCTAAGTCTGACGGGATTGCTTATGGCAAAGGAATTTTTCCCTGGGCTGCTAGTGGTCGATCTCTCGCCCTTGGGCGGGATGAAGGGATGACGAAAGTCATTTTTGATGAGCATACCGATCAAATTCTAGGAGTCGCTATCGTGGGGCCCAATGCTGGAGATTTAATTGCGGAAGGTGCTTTGGCAATCGAGATGGGCTGTGACGCTTCTGATATCGGATCAACCATTCATCCACATCCAACGCTCTCAGAAACATTTGCCATGGCTGCAGAAGCTTTTGAAGGAACCATCACTGATCTGTACATGCCCAAGAAGAAATCAAAAACTCCATCAAAAGCCGCTTAATTGCTATGAAGTCGGTTGAGGTTGAAACAACGAACAATGGTGCCCGTTTACGTTTCTTTGTGAGGCTTTTGCTCTATCTTCTGATTTTTGGGGGCTTGGTCTATGTTCAAGCCACCTTCTCTGGCGATTTCAAATTGGTTGACTTGAGATCGGTTTGCTTTTGCACAAAAGCTACTAATTAATTTCTCCTCAACCAAGGAAAATGCTTATCAACATCTAAAGCAAAATCCCAAAGATGAATCTTCGAAGATTTTATTTGCCTTTGATTTTTCTGAGCTGCTTCCTGCTAATCGGTTGTGGCAATCGGAATACTCGTTTTGGATTTGGTGTAGGAGTTCACGTGGAGGCTCCTCCCGGCATGAAAAAAGGAATGGGGTTGAGTTCCTGGTATAGCAGCAGCAGCACAAGCTCCTCCACGATGACCAAAGAAGAGTTTATGGGAGCAGCACTGGATAAATTTATTCAGCAGGAGCACCCATTGATTGCAGAAGAACTCGCTATGGGAGAAGGCCCTCGCCTTGAAGCTCTTGTGACTCTGGCAATGGTACCTAAACGAGAACAATCACTCTGGCTGAACAGTATTCGCAGGAATTGCTTTGAAAAAAATATTCATCATCCAGAAGCATGTTTAAGTCAGCAGGCAAAGGAACAAAAAAAAAAGTCACTACAAAAACGTAAAGAGGCTGTCGATGTCTCTTGAGGAAATTCAGGTCGTATTACAAACCCACCAAGAATGGTTGAATTCCAAAGGCAACTTAGGCATGCAAGCAAATTTTAAAGGAATGGACCTAAGTGGAAATGATTTAAGGCAGCAGGATTTACGTGGTGCAGATTTTACCGAGGTAAATCTACAGCAAGCCAATCTTGAGAAAGCAAACCTCCAAGGTGCTAATTTTCAAAATGCGAATCTGGACTTTTCAAACTTGCACCGAGCCAACCTCTGGGGGGCTTACCTTGTTGGTGCTTCCCTCAGACACTCCTGTTTAAAAAAAGCTTGGGCAAAATTCGCTGATTTCAGAAGAACCACTTGGGAGGGAGCGCAGCTGCTTCAAGCCAACTTCTGGGGAAGCAACCTTGAGGGGTCTGATATTGATCAGTTTTCTCAGCGTCCTCTTGAATTAGCAGGAGTGAATTTTCAGGAAGCCACTTGGGTGAATGGCGAACGATGTCTGCGGGGATCTGTTGGAAGAATTGTTATCGCTGACGAGCTGTCTGTTCCAAAATAATCACAGCGCTCATTCCAAGGAAAAACATTACCAAGGGCATAAAGAGACTAGCATCCAATACAGGTAAGATATTTTCTTCACGGACAACGTATTCTTTTCCGTTAATCAGTTCGCTCTCGATAACTACTTTCCAGGGCCAAACCTTTCTCATTGCTCCGATCATTAGACCAGTCAATAAGCACATCGTTATCTGCTCAAAGCGCTGTAAGCAGAATTTCAATATCCTGCTGAAACTCAGAATTCCAATAAGACATCCTGCTGTAAAAACCAACAATGCTTCTAAATGCCCATCATCAAACGGGGAACGTAGGGCACCCGTGATAAACTGATATTTGCCAAGAATCAACAATAGGAATGAGCCACTCAACCCGGGAAGAATCATCGCACAAATTGCAATTAACCCACAAAAAAATAAGAACTGAGGCGAGTTTGGGGTTTGAATTGGTATGAGCCCAACAACTTGGTAAGCGAAAAGTCCACCCGCCGTGGTAGTCAGTAAAGCTGCTACATTCCAGCTAGGAATTGCTCGGCCAACGTACCAAATTGAGGCTAACACTAACCCAAAGAATAATGACCAAATTTCTACAGGATAATTAGCCAGCAGAAAGTGCATCAAGCGAGCAGTTGACAAAATAGCGACAAAAATTCCACCGAAGAGGACAATTAGAAATCTCAGATGAATTTCGACGAGGGCCTCTTTGAATTTACCCTGTAAACCAAGCCAGATTGAACTCAAATTAATGGAGGAAATAGCTGAGAGGAGATGATGGTAAATGCCAGTAATGAAAGCGATCGTGCCACCTGAGACTCCAGGGATGATGTCTGCAGTTCCCATCGCGAGTCCCTTCCCAAAGAGAGTGAGAGCCTCTCTCATTGATTTTGGACCAGGCGCATTGTTCCATGCCTGTGCCCAGGTCAACTCCGCTTCAGATTCAGTTTTGGGTTCTGGCATTAGGTCAAACGAGGAGTTGCGACTGAGGTACCTGATAGAAATGATCCTGATAGTTTTTCTTCAGCATCGAGCAGATTTCATCAGCGAAGGTAGGATTCTGCATTTGTTGTCGCAGTTGTCGGCAGAAGGGACGTAATTGAAGGGGGGAATCAATCGATTTGCGAAGAAATTGATTGGTCAGTACTTGAAGCTCCCAAAGGAACGATTCTGGTTCCATCTCCAACAGTAGCAGATCTCCCTGGAATTCCTCAAAGAGTTGCTGACTGAAAATATCGACTAGGCTAAAGAAATCTTCACCAAGGACATGCAGCGATGAAACTTCCTCAGCCTGAACTCTTTGAGAGAGATTCTGAAAAAATGTGGGATATTCTGTAGCAGATAAATCTGGCATGGAAGATTTTGATGTAATTTGATCTAAGTGTAACTGCCAATGAAAATAAAATCTGCGAAGACTATGACAATAATTTTAAATTCCTTCAGTAATCGAAATTTTCAGAAATTGTAGTTGAAAACAAGATTTGGCTGATTTTTATCTAAATTCCACTGAAACTGCCAATTGCTGACAAAACCTTTGATTTCTCCCTCAGCTTTAATTTCACTCACTAGATTCCTTGCTTGAATGTACTGATATCCACTATACCCAAAGGCAGCACCCACGATCCAAGGAAGCAATTGACCAACCCCTTCTGATTGTTGTGCCAATTCCAAACGCCCACTGAGAAGTAGTAGTGTTCCTGCTCCAGTCCCAACTGTAGCTATCATCCATCGCTCTTCCTCCGCCGCAGCAATTTGCAAACGTTGAAGCCATAGATCTCTATCCGTGATTACTAATTCAGGCTGAAGCGGAAATTCCTCTTGAGGAGGCTCTAATCTTTTCTGTGTATCTAACTCACGCCTGGTGTCTGAAATCAACTTAATCTGCTTACTGACATCTAGATAAGTCTTTACGAAATCTCCCTCCCGAACTAGCTCGATTTGTTGGACAATTATCGCATTCGCCCGGCCCTGACTAATCCGATGAACACGTGCAATCGCAATATTGGTTTCTTTTGGCACCTCTGAATCTCCAGAACTCAATAGGTCTGCTTCTCGGCGAAAAATCACCAATTGAGCTCCCATCTCCAAACCATGCTCCACTCCTAAATCTACCACAATACTGCTGTTCGTAAGGCTCGTCACATATCCCTGCAACTCTGTATTTTTTGAGAGTCGCTGGGCAAGCATGAAAAATTCTTCATGCATCTGGGCGTCAGTAAATAATATCTGATCGGTGTAATCTGTCACATTAGTCAGCACATCAACTAATCGAACATCCATCTGAAAACCCTGGGTCTCTCCATCTACCTCTAAAATAGAAGTATTTCGGATAGATCCAACAAGAACCTTATCAGCACGGAACAGCTTTCCAACCAAAACTCCACAGGCAATATCATTACAATCTGCAAGACTTGGATCTCTCTCACGAATTTGAGCGTTCCATTCAGATGGGCCAACTACTGTGAAATGATTTGTGTTGAAGATACTTAATTGTAGAGCCTTACTAATTTCACCTGCTGCCGTTTCGGTCATCCCATAAGGTGCTAGAGTCAGCATCAAAACTTTCATTCGACCGTCGTCACTGAAACCACTCATCACATCAGATTCCAGATTGAACAGGTCTTCTTGGAAAAAGTTTGATTGTGAAAGGGCATGGCTCACAGAGCCGAGAATTAAACTGATAACAACGATGATGCGGACAAGATTCATTCGGAGAAATCCAACTGACGGAGATCGGCTACACTGATTTCCAGTTCACCAAAAGGGGTTTCTGCATACACGTTTGACTGGTTCTCTAGAGACAGGTCCAATTGTTGTCCTGAGTTCAGCGTCACTGTCGCAACTGTATAGGAAGAAGTTCCTGTGTTTGCTGGTCTAAAGTCGACTTGGCTTATTTTTGCGAAAGGAACGTTTACTGTGGCCTCACCGTATTTCCCCCTAAAATGGACTTTACCCTCCCAAGTTAAGCGTGAGGATTCGGTCTGCATCCCCGTTCGATCAGTGATACCGACAACAAAGTTTTTTTCAGGGAGAGGCAACCCACCAGTGAGATTTTCATCTCCTCCACCCATACCGCCCAAGAATAAAGCGATTGTGAATGCTAAGAATAGTCGATTAAATATTGTTGGACAGCGATTCCAAATGCCATTCATGGCGGGGATCCCCTGTGGCAAACTGGTTGTGAGTTGATAGATTGGGTTCAAAGCTTTGCAGCAAACAAGCCATCCTTTGAGCTTGCACTAATCGACAGATGGTCTCAGTATAAGAGGCTTGACTTTTAATCAGCTCAGGCATGGATTTTTCAGCACATATTCATGCAAAAAGCATGAGCATCCATTTCAAAAATATCTTCACCAATGTCCAAGCAAAACAATTCTCTTAATCATTCAGCAGATGATTTGAACCTCAACAAGCCAGATCGTTTTCAGCAATTCATGTTTCTTATGGCTGATCGGATCTATAGACAACGCCAAAGATACATCGCAGGGGGACTGACCGTTGCGGCAATTGGTATTGGGGTTTGGTATTGGCAGGAGCAACAACGCCTGCAAAAGGAGACCGAAGCCAATCTGTTCTACGCTTCTCAGCAAGCCGCGGTAAAAGCTGCTTTGCAAAAGAGACCTGAACAAGAGGTCAAAGCTCTCACTCATTATCTAGAACAAGCAAACACCGCGTCCATGAGGATTGTTAGTCAATTACAAGTTGCTGAAGCACAGAGCCGACTGAAAAACTGGGGGGAAGCTGAAAAAAAACTGAAGGAGATTATTCTTGGAAATGAGGTTCCAGATTTTTCAAGAAACATGGCCCGACTTAACTTGTCAGCTGTAATGGAGGCTCAGGGTAAAATTGACGAGGCGCGCAAATATCTACTACAGCTCGATAATGCCCGTTGGGATGATTTGCGCTTACGCAATCTTGCCCGAATTAGTTTGAACCAGAACAAAAAGGAAGAAGCCACCGGTTATCTGAGCAAACTTTCTGAGATGAAAGACTCTCCTTTTCAGCAAGAAGCTGAGGATCTTCTTAGACAAATTCGTTAGTTCATTACCAAACATTTTTTCGGAGATTTAAATGAATTCGGACTATCTTAAATTTATGGAAGAACATAATAAACTAGATGGAGTCAATCTTTTTGAGAAAGTCCTTGTCACCGCTAAGCGAGCGAAGACCATTTACGAAATGGATGAGGAAGAAAAGTTGGAACTAGAGCACAAACCTACATTCCAAGCTATTTTAGAGACGAATGAGGGCAGGATCCGTTATCAAAGACCAATTTCCGAAGATGAAGACTAAGATGATTACAACGAAAACAGGTTAAGCCTCGAAAATCATGCAGTCACAAGCTATCCGCGCAGATGCCGCGGTAGGAAGCGATTTCTTCCAGCCGATCATAAAGCTTCTAACGAGTAACTTATCTTTGCGGATTGCGATCATTTGCATGCTGCTAGTGATCGTGCTTGATCGTCTATTCGTTACATTCATTTTTCCAGTTTACGAGAACGTTTTACCTTCCCCTGATCAATTAAGTTGGCTTAACATTGATGCGGGATATTCACCAATCGTTTGGACAGTTTATCTTGGATCTATCCTAGCCAGTATCACTGTAGTGGTCAGCTTAGCCGCACAAAGTGCCCCTAAGTTAATTGATCTTTACATGGAAAATGTGCCGACCATGTCATATGTCTGGTGGACTATGGCCTGTGCAGCCCATTGCTACACTTTAAAACTCCTCCCAGAAATAGGCTATGATGTTTCACCAAGTCTAGTTTTCAACTATCACGTCCTCTTCCCTGTTTTTTTATTCACAAATTTTCCTTTTGTCCTCGCGGTTTTGCTATCTACCAAGACCCATAATGTAATCAAACAGGTACTTGGGGGAAGCAAATCTATTTTTCGAAATTTAGCACAACATGAAACACGTAAAAAAACGAAAGAAGCCTACCCCAAAGAGCAATTACAATTATTTGAAGCACAGAACCAGCTTATCGATTTACTGACCTTCACTCCATACAAAGAGCCGAAGGCATTGATTATTGAAGGATTGGGCGAATTACTTAGATTTTATGTCGAATTTAAACACCAGCTACCAAATTCCTTCTTCAAGGTTCAGCCATCAATCAGGGAGGATATCTCCTTTAAAACGATGCAAGACGAGATGAAAACAATTGAGGAAACAAAATTGTTTTTCGAGCAAAAAAGTCTTCGCTTGATTGGAAATGTCTACATTACTTTTCTTGAAAAAGGAGATTTTGACCTGTCAACATTATGTGTTGAACAAGTAGGTATGTTGGGTCGCAAAGGCATTGAGTTGAAAGATGATGATCTGATCACGATGATCATGGTTCGATTGAACACACATCTACGTTTTGCCCTAAAACATGGGATGTACAACAACGAACCAAGGAACCTGTATAACTTAATTTTTCACTATGGGTTGTTTACTAATGCCCTGGTAGAAGCTGGCATGGTTGATCGGGTGAAGACCTGTTTTTTCTATCTAACTTTTTACAATGCAGAATGTTTTAAGGCAGTTCGCCAATCCCCAGCAGTTGGATTCATCTTGGATGTGATTGCGACAGAAATGCAGAAAATTATGATCCGCATTGATGAACTCAATTGGGATTCAGAGGTACATGACACATTATTAAAATCCTTTCTCCTGCTAGACAACCCAACTGGTTCCGAGAGAGATCAATTGGTTTCATTCTTCACCAATTCGCACGGAATACGGCTTCTACACATTGGTCTTGCTTTGCACTACATGGCCAAAGGGGATAGGACTCGAGCGCGAGTCATTGCCAAAGACACCCTTCAGGATAGAAATCTACTTGGTGAGGAAGTCTTTTTGAGAAATATGAAAATCATCTTCGCTAGGTTGCGATTCTCTGGACCTACTTTCTGGGAAGATACTGACCGGGGCAACTTGAATATTTACTATTCACCACATGCAGATCATCTTGACGAATTTGGGACAATGCAGCAGGAATTCCTGGGGGAAGCTCGTGCTGAGGAAGCAGCCCTGAAAGTTGAAGATTAATTTCCTATTCACATCAACTTCCGTCTAAGAACATGACAGCTATATTAGAGAAACAGAATTTTCGGAAACGGCACGATCGGCTTCCCAAACCTTCCTGGCTGAAAGTTAGGTTCCCATCTGGTGAGAGGTTTCATTGGATTGAAAGTCAGGCAAGAAAACTAGCCCTCAGTACAGTATGCGAAGAAGCTCGTTGCCCAAACATCGGGGAATGCTGGAATAGTGGAACTGCGACCTTCATGGTCATGGGTGATACCTGTACTAGAGGCTGCCGGTTTTGCTCGGTAAAAACTGAAAAAAAACCTGGCCCACTGGACATTGAAGAACCCTTGAAATTGGCTGATACCATCCGTCAGATGAAGCTAGGATATGTTGTTTTAACAACTGTAGATCGAGATGATTTGGAAGATCAGGGCGCTGGCCACATTGCCCGCTGTATCCGATCAACACAAAGAGCAAATCCCAATTTATTGGTAGAAATCCTGATGCCTGATTTCCGTGGTGAACTCAACTTGGTTCAGCAAGTTATTGATTCTCAAGCTGCGGTATTGGCTCATAATCTTGAAACGGTTCGTCGATTGACACCAAGGGTACGTGATCCTAGAGCTACCTATGATCAATCACTTGCAGTGCTCAAATATCTTCATGAGAACAGTTCTGAAAATAGGTACACAAAATCTTCTTTAATGCTCGGCTTGGGCGAGTCCAAGGAAGAGGTTGTGGAAGCAATGCGTGATATGAGAGCGGTTGGTGTGAGCTTCTTGACTTTAGGTCAATACTTACAACCGACGCTGAAGCATCTTGCTGTTGAAAGATTTGTCACTCCTGAAGAGTTTGAGGATTTCAAAAAGATTGGAGAGGAATTAGGCTTTTTGTATGTTGCTTCCGGTCCTTTGGTGCGTAGTTCCTACAAAGCAGCAGAGTTTTTTATCGAGAAAAAGATTCGACAGAGTGCATGACTGAGCAACTTCGACTTGATCCAATTCGCAGGATTTCTGGAAGCATCACACTCCCCGGTTCGAAGAGTTTGTCCAACCGAGTCCTTCTGCTCGCAATGCTTTCGGAGGGTGAAACCTTCATTGAGAATTTGCTCGACAGCGATGACGTGCGGAGAATGATAGATGCCTTGGCAAAACTCAAAATATTGTATGAAGAGGACAGACCTAGTAAGAAAATTCGCGTCAAAGGGGAGGGAGGGAGAATCCCTGTAGATGAGACTGAATTATTCTTGGGCAATGCTGGGACAGCTATCCGACCACTAACAGCTGCCCTCACTTTGGGACATGGCCGATTCGTTCTGGATGGCATCGAGCGCATGCGAGAACGGCCTATCCAAGATTTACTTGATGGGTTGAATCAGCTTGGCGCTCAGGTTCGATCTATAAATAACTCAGGTTGTCCGCCCGTTGAAATAATTGCCAATGGGCTTCCAGGTGGAGTTACCAAACTTAGTGGGGCGATTAGCAGTCAATACCTTTCAGCAATTCTTCTAACCTCACCATACGCTCAAACTCCCGTTGAGATTAGAATCAGAGATCATCTTGTTTCTATTCCCTATGTAGAGATGACAATCCGGCTGATGAATCGATTTGGGGTGAATGTTGATGTTTCTGAGGATTTTAAAAGCTTTCACATAAACGCGCCACAAAGCTACAAAAGCCCTGGGACCTATTTTGTTGAAGGAGATGCCTCATCCGCATCCTATTTTCTAGCCGGAGCTGCGATTACAGGTGGAACCGTAACTGTCATCGGATGCGGAACTGATAGCCTTCAAGGTGACGCCCAATTTGCTAAGATTATGGAGATGATGGGTGCAGAAGTTCAGTGGGAAGCCAACCAAATTACAGTCCGAGGTTCTGGAAACCTTAAAGGAATTGACGTGGATATGAACGAGATGCCTGACGCTGCAATGACGCTCGCTGTTGCAGCATTATTTGCCAAAGGCACTACTGCAATTCGTAATATTTATAATTGGCGTCTCAAAGAAACCGAACGCTTGAAAGCCGTGTCCTCTGAACTTAAAAAACTCGGTGCCATAGTTGAGGAAGGTGAAGATTACATCATCATTGAACCACCTGAGAAACTTTTACCGGCAGAGATCGCAACCTATGATGATCACAGAATGGCTATGGCTTTCTCACTTGCGGCATGCAGTGAAGTGCCCATCACCATTCTTGATCCATCATGTGTGGGCAAAACTTTTCCTGATTACTTCGAGCAACTATCTGAACTGACGAACTGAGCTTTAACCTTTAGGTCAGCCTTCTTTCTCCCACCATTCTTCTAGATTCTTTACCGTCAGCCGAGGCATTCCAGGTAGTCTTTCTGCAGGTTGATTAAATCGATTCACCCAGACTACAGAAAATCCAAAAACACTAGCCCCTGCAACATCCCAAGCGTTTGATGAGAAAAAATTAGTTTTTCCAGGAATAACGCCTAGTTTTTCTTCAACCAAGCTATATACCTTTCGAGCTGGTTTAAAGACCCCCACATCTTCGACTGATAGAATCGCATCAAACAAGTCTTCAAGCTTGTTTGCGTTCACAGCACTCTGAATCATATTTGGAGAACCATTTGAAAGAATCGCAACCTTGTGTCCTTGATTTTTCAAACTTTCCAACAGCCGAGGGACTTCAGCGTAACAAGGAATTTCTAGATAACTTGAGCAAAGTTCATCAAAACACCCTTCTTGATCTATTTCAAAATACTCTAAAGCGTAGGACAAGGTATCCTTCGTAATCTCCCAAAAATCAACATGGACTCCCATTAGACTTCGTAACCAAGTATACTCTAATTGCTTTTTTCTCCATAGATCTGAGACTTGAGAAGCATTTTCTCCCAACAAGACTGAATGTTTGTGACTAGCAGCATGTATGTCTAGTAGTGTTCCATAAGCATCGAATACGTAGGCATGCTCTTTCATTTGTAAGGATCTAATTAAGAGTGTTTAGTGTAGTGTCATTTGATAATTTTTGAGCAATCTCTGATGGTATTTTTCCTTCATAATTTTCTTTCTGCGGATTTGCTCCCCACCTCATCAATTCGTCTATAACTAACTCCTGACCTTTTTGAGATGCGTAGTGCAGGGCAGTATTTCCCAAAAAGTCTGTTTCATCAATTTTTGATAGTTTTTTTTCTAACAACCATCGAACTGTAGATTCTTTTCCTTCTGCTGAGGCAAATTGAAGGGCAGTTGTTCCGTTGAGCAGTTCAACAGTATCAGAATCTGCACTGGCTTCTAACAAAACTTCGAGCACATTGATGTGACCGCGTTTAGCAGCTAAAAGCCATGGTGTACCACCATCACCGTGTGCATCAAGAACATTAATATTGAGATCGACTGTTTTCGTTTCCAAAAAAGTTCTAATCACACCCGCATGACCATTTTCAGCAGCCCTATGAAAAGCAGTCAACCCGAATTGATCTGTCTTCATTGGGCTTAAATTCGCATCAAGTAATCTTTTGACTATACCTGCTTGCCCTTGTAATGCAGCTAGATGGAGAACATTCTGTCCCATGAAATTTGAATGCTCTAATTTGGCCCCAGCAATTATTAATTGGTCTACAATCTCTTCATTTCCATTGAGAGCAGCAGTCAATAAAGATGTATTTCCAAAAGGATCTTGCCTTTCAAGATCTAATGGATACTTCAACAGAATCGATGTAAGACTAGGCTGACGGCTTCTAATGGCCAAAATCAAAGGAGTCAGTCCTTTTGCATTCGTCAGGTTTGGATCAGCACCGAAATCAAGTAACCCAGATACAGTTTCTTGATGTTCACCTAAAACAGCCAACAATAACGGGGTATTCCCATCTTCATCTGCTTCATCTAGATTGGCTCCATACTTTTGAAATAAAGGTAATAATTCTACTTCACCAATTGAAGACGCGTACCTGAGACCCGCACTGGCCGAGATGCCCAGGATAAAAAGATTTTCTAGAACATCCTTTTGCCGATACAGAATTGCTTGTTCCATTACAGTTCGACCAGATTGATCTTTTAAAGACGCTGATGCTTTCCACTCTATCAGTGTTCTCACGATGCTTTGATGACCCTCTATTGCTGCTAATTGAAGTGGAGTTCTTTGCTGATGATCTTTTTTGTCCACGTCATCAGTGAAAGGTAAGAGGAGATTAATGATCTCTAAATCACCATGAAATGCAGCCCAATGCAGTGCGTTCCAACCTTCTTTATCTTTTTGAAAAATCAATTTTGAATCTACTTGTAATATCTTTTTTACTGTTTCTATTGAACCACTTGAGATTGCCAAAGAGAGTACATTCCAGCCTTGTAAGCTTTGGTGATTAATGTCAGCACCAGATTTGATTAGACTAGACAACATTTCTACATCACCTCTGCCTGCTGCAAGCATTAGTGGAGAGAATCCCCGAACATCTGAAATATTTACACCAACATTTTCTTTGAGAAGAACTGAAAGACGTTCATTGAAACCAAATTCTGCTGCAAAAATGACGTTAAGAGCTTGTGGTCCAGGCTGTGAAGCAAGATAGTCGGCAATTTCGTTGTTCCCCGCAGAAACAGCCACAATCCATGCTGTTTGTCCATTTATGTTCTTGGTATGTGGAGCGATGTTTTGTTGAACCAGTTCTTGAACTAAGTTAAAATTACCCTGAAATGCAGCTTCTCTTAATGCATTCTCTCTTGCTGAAGTTGCCAACGGAGCATCTGGAGGCTGTTTTAAAAGTAGTTTAAGTATTTGCAGATCCCCTGACATTACTGCCAACTCTAGGGGAGTCATACCTGTATTATCTTGGAGATAAGCGCTCGCTCCATTATTGAGGAGAAGATCTACTGATTCTGGTTTTTTTGAACTGACAGCTAGATGAAGTGGTGTCAATTCAAGATTATCCCCCTGATTGACGTTCAATCCAGAGGAGATTAAGAATTTGATTGTTTCCAAATGGCCTTCAATTGTGGCCAAGTGAAGTGCATTTCTTAAATGCATCTTCTCTGTATGTTCAATCTGATAAGCAGAATTTTGGATTAAAAGTTCTAATATCTTTTCATGTCCCCCTCTTGCAGCAAACATCCAGGCATTATATCCAGAGGCAGATTCCACTAGTGGATCTGCACCAGAACTAATTAAAAACTCTACGTTCGCTTTTCTACCATTTGTAGCAGCTACCATCAGAGGTGTTTTTCCAGAAAGATTCATTGCTTCTAGGTTCGCACCATATTGAATGAGCAACTCTAAACTCTCTACTCCCTCTTTTGCTGCAGCCAAGTGAAGCGGATTATTTGAAATCACATCACCTTGATTAATTGGCGCACCAGCCTCCAACAATTTTTTGAGATGCCCAGTGAAAATTCCTTTGCGTTCAAGTAAATGATGAAGAGCTGTCTTGCCTAATTCATCTTGAGTTGAGAGATCAGGTTTTCTTGCCAAAATTATTTCAAGTTGCTCAATACTACCCATCTTTGTAGTCAACATAACCACTGTCATTCCGGCAAAGGGGCCTGAACCTCTCAAATCCCTCCAGTCCTCACTTTTGCTGACCAACTCCTTTACAGCATTAGAATTTTGTCGTAGTGCGACTAACCAATTTTGCCAATCAATATGAATTTTTGAGAGGATTTCATTCTGATTGGATTTTACTGTCTCAGCATGAGGAATTGAGAGGGTATTTTCACACAAACAGATAAATAAAATTAGATGGAGGAGAAGTTTTTGGAGAGTCAATGATCACCCTCGGAAGAGTTCAGTTGTTTGGTGAGGATGTGTTTGTTGGTGAATGTATATGATGACTGATATTTAGCAGAATTCCAGTGCAGATCATTGCCATTATTAAAGCAGATCCACCTGCACTGATGAACGGTAGTGGAATACCTTTTGTCGGAAGCATTCCTGAGACAACAAATAAGTTGATAATTACTTGAAGACTTAAAACTGAAGTGCACCCCAGAGCGAGATATTTACCAAACTCATCTTGCGCATGCCAAGCGATCCAAAATCCCCTCCAGATGAAAATCCCAAAGAGTGCCACCAGTGCGCAGACCCAAAAATAGCCTAATTCTTCTGATAAAATTGCAAAAATAAAATCAGTATGTGCATCAGGAAGGAAGAATAACTTTTGTCTGCTCTCTCCAAGTCCACGACCAAACCACCCACCAGTCCCAATCGCTATAAATGACTGTATGATTTGAAAACCTGAATCTAGAGGATCTTCCCAAGGATCCAGAAAAGCGAGAATCCTTCTCATGCGATAGGCTTGTGTCATAACCAGAGCTGCACCTAATGATGCAACCACACTAAAGCAAGCAAGCAAGTGCCAAGTCCGACAACCACCAACGAAAAGCATCAACAGCACTGTTGTTGAAAGCAACACTACTGTGCCAAAATCTGGTTGTAACAGAATCAAAAGCATATAGAAACCACTTACAAGTAGACATGGTCCGATGCCACGACTGAAAGATTGGATCAATGGTCGTTTTCGCTCCAGATATGAAGCAAGGTAAACGATCAGAACAATTTTCATCAATTCTGCTGGCTGGATTCCGAAACCAGCCATCCGCAGCCATCTTCTGCCGCCTTTGACTTCATGGCCAATCCCTGGGATCAATACCATCACCAGCATCGCTAACATGATTAGCATCATCAGAGGGAGCCAATCTCTCCATCTGTGGTAGGGAGTTAGGGTTGCTAATGCAATGACGCCAAATCCCAAAATGATATGAACCAAATGTCTTTGGAGGAAATAGTAACTGTTGTCGTAGCGTAATCCTGCGTAAACTGCGCTTGTGCTGTAAATCATGATGGTGCCCCAAGCTAAAAGAAACAGGACTGCGCAAATCAAAATGGTGTCAAAGTGAAACCTTCCAGTCCGCTGCCAAAAACTGAGGGTTTGAATCCCTGAGGAGAACGCAATCATGTTTTTTTCTGGCCTTTACCCCAAGTTTTTCCAAAGGACCACATGGCCAAGGCCTTGCTTATGTGTAGATTTGAATTTGCTTGACACAATGAATTTGATCGACATTTAAGATTATGAATTTTTTCACAAACATTTAATTGTTCCTTGGTACGACAACCATGAAAATTAAGAAAAGCTCTATCTTAAATGTACTCCGTTCAGGAGGCTCTTGGATGTCTCCAAGAGCAGTCAGAGAACAACTGAAGGTCAGTAAAGATCAAAGCCCAAAGGTAAAATCCATTCTCAGGAAACTAGTGTTCAAAAAGTTAATTCTGCAAAAGGGGAACCTTTTTGCTCATAGTGACCTGCAGAAAGGGGATCAGGATAAAAAGAAAAAATCCATTGAAAATCCAAGGCTTAGGCATCCTAAAAAGCCATCAATCAGAGAAGCAAACATTGTTGAGGGCAGATTCATCGCCACAAGTAAAGGGTTTGGATTTGTTAATATTGGCAAAGGAAAGAGTGATGTTTTCATACCCCAGGGGGATCAGAATGGGGCTATGGATGGAGACTTGGTTGAGGTTCGAGCCTTTACAAAACCTGGTAATGATCGCTCTCGAGGATACATTCAGAAAATCCTTCAACGTTCAACCAGTAAAATGTTGGCAAGATTAGTTCGTGGGCAGCGAACTAATCTGGCGATCCCAATTAATCAAAGAAATGGGGTTCCTCCATTAGTAATTCTCAAAGGGGATGACCAATCAACCATCGAATCAGGAACTTTGGTTGAAGTAGAGTTGCTCTCTCAACACGGAGATGACAATGAACTTTATGCAAAGGTCCTCCAGCCTGTCAGCAAGGAAATTCGTGAAAATTTAGGCTTTAATCTCATTCTGACAGAAAATCAGATTCGATCGGAATTTCCTGTTGAAACCCTGGAAGAAGCTGAAGCTTTCTCGAGTCGAGTTGTTTATGATGCCTCCACTTCTAGATTGGATCAGAGAGATTTAGGGTTTGTCACTATCGATGGCAAAACAGCACGGGACTTTGACGATGCTGTCTTTGCTAAATCAAACGGGGATGGTTCTTGGCAGGTATATGTAGCAATCGCAGACGTTGCTCACTATGTTCGGCCAGGTAGTGCTATTGATCAAGAAGCATATCTCAGAGGAACGAGTGTTTATTTTCCAACTCATGCGATTCCAATGCTGCCAGAAAATCTTTCAAATAATCTGTGCAGTCTAAAGCCTGATGTTAACCGGTTTACATTGACCTGCGAAATGCTAATCGATTCCACTGGTTGGGTACAGAGTTACCGAATTTACGAAAGCGTGATTCGCAGTCGAGCTCGTTTAATTTATGAAGATGTAGCTGAGTTTCTAGACACAGGCCAAACTAGAACGATCAGAAACAAAGAAATTTTAGACAACCTGATCGTAATGAATGAGGTTGCAAAGGCTCTTCAGGAAAAGAGAACCAAGAGAGGTGCAATTAACTTTAATTTCGCCGAGCAACAAATTGAATTGGATGATCAAAACCAGATGGTAGGTGTTTCCAAAAGGTTCCAATCATCATCCATGAAACTGATTGAACAATTCATGCTTGAAGCTAATGAAACGGTAGCAAAACATTGCACAGGCAATAGGCTACCCGCATTGTACAGAGTGCATGGTTCACCTGATCTGTCGAAACTAGAACGATTGAAAAAAGTCTTCCAGCGTTTCAATATTCCAGTTTCCCCAAATTCACTTAAAGATTCGGGTCAATTCAACAAAGTTTTAGAGTCAATTGAAAATCTGACAAATAAAAATCAACTACAGATTATTTTGTTAAGAAGTATGGCTTTAGCGACTTATGAGACTGATAATCAGGGACATTTTGGATTAGGAGCGAAATATTACTCCCACTTTACTTCACCGATCCGGCGATATCCAGATCTCGTTACACACAGAGCTTTGAAACACGAACTACACGCAAAACTGGGTGTAAAGCCTTCTCCACATTCAATTCCATCCATCTTGATGGCTGAGTATCTTTCTGAGCAAGAGAGGAGAGCTGAAAAAGCTGAATTAGAGAGTATTAATTTAATGAAAGTCAACTTTATGGAAAAATTCATTGGCCAGACTATGGAAGGACAAATTGTCTCCACAGAAAATAATGGATTCCGAGTTGAATTACTTCCCTACCGGATTGATTGGTTCCTGCCCGTTGAAGCCCTGAAAGATGACAACTACATTTTTGATGAAATTAATTTAGTTCTGCAGGGCCGTAGAACAAAAAGGCTAATAGAAGCTGAAGATAGAGTAGAACTTAGATTAACCAGAGCCGACACCCTTCATCGCCTGATGGAATTTGACATTTTGGGTTTCCCATCGAAATCACCTTCTTCTCAGGATTGAAAATATGGACAGGCGAACCTACGTCCTCTCAGCACATCCTGGATGTATTGAAGCAAATTATGTTGAACGGCGTGGATCCGAGATTAATTTGTTGACCAGGCTTGATAGCCAGTTTTTTCTAGTTAAAGAAAATGGCACTGACTCCGAGACGAAAGTCCTGGAGAAGTTCGATAAAAATGTCAATGAATACATAAATTCTCATCCATTGAAGGATACCAGAGTTCTATTTGTGCTTCCCTCTGAAGAAATCACCTTCCGTACATTAGTATTTCCTTTTCAAGATACTAGAAAAATCAAACAAGTTCTCCCTTTTGAGCTTGGAAATGAGATCTTAGGCCACCTTGAAGACTATCATTACACTTATCAAATAAAACTGGTTGATGAGGGTCAAGCAAAAGCGCTTATTCAGTTAGTTTCTAAAGAAAAAAGAGATTATCTCGTTGAGTTTTGTTCAAAGAAAAACTTGGAACTTCAGGGAGTTTTAAGTTCTGCAAGCCTTCTTGCTGGATTTCTTCCACGTGATTGGAAAGTTGGCAAGTGCTTCCAAGTATATGTTGGAGTTGATGAGTGCTTTGTTTCAGTCCTTTATGAGGGTGATCTGTTGACGGTAAAATCATTCCCTAACCGTATTTTTGAAGTTGTTGAAAACCATTACCGTCAAAGTGAAGAACAAAATGCTATCGAATTAAGAGAGAAGCTTGCTGTTAACACTGAAAATTTGAGGCCGATTAAGAATGAATTAGTATGGTTGTGTTCACAGATTAATTTATTCCTGAGGAGCAATGTTGAGGATTACTCAAATCTTTCTATTTCTTTCCACGGTGTGTTTGCAAGTTTGTTTAATTGGCATAATCAGAGAGTCTCACTACAAACTAACCATGTTGATCAACAAGTTTTAGAAGGGGATGCCGAACAATCATCTCCGCAACAACTTCAGGCCAGTGAATTTGTTGAAACAAAAGTAACGGATGGCAAACAATCGCTTGCAATGGTCGATAGTAACATTCGAATAAGGGGCACTGACGAGCCTTCAGATCGGAATCCCTGGGGCATATTAGGTGACATGCCAAAGCGTTTCCCAAATTTTCTTGATCGGCATCCATTATCTCACTTTTCACAAGGAACGCCTGTCCAAAGATTTGTTAAACAAAATAGATTTGGTCTTGCTGCAGTCATCTTACTTTCAATCATTTTTCTTGGATCACTCGGAGGAAATTCCTTTCTTCAAATCAAAACAAAGCAGCAACTCATCACTCACTCAGATCTTCAGTTGCAGCAACAAATTTCACAAATTCTACCCAACTCTAATCTTCAAGCTGACCAGGCAATCAGTCATTTAAAAAATCTAATAACGCAGCGAATGCAAGTACTTGAACTAAGTGATAATTTTGCTGATCGAAATTATATCAGCTTAAAATTTTTGGAGCGCCTTACTAATTTAATGGAGTCTGATACCAAATTATCTTTAGAACGAATAGAGTTTTCCTCAGATAGATTCTCAATGAATGGTGCGATTGATAGTTATGAGAATTTACAAAAGTTGAAGGGTAAACTCGAAATCTTCCCTGAATTTAAAGAAAAAAGAATTATCGAAAGCAACCGAAAAAGTCAGGAGGACATACTTTATCGAATTACCATCGATCTCTAAATCCAAGTATTTTGGTTCTTAACCAAATGAGCAGTAACCGAAGAAGATAAAATCTCAAAAATCGTCTTAATAAGCCTAAGCAGGAGAGACCAGCTATGTTTGAAGTAAGTTTAGAAAGTGAATTCATTAACAATCTCTCACAAGAGAGCCGGAGTTGGTTAGCAAAGGCAATAGGTGTTGTCATTTTAGGTGATGGCCAAGTGGATAATGAGGAACTAATTTCTCTTAAAGCTGCTATCAGCTTTCTTGAAGATGAAAGTGAAATTGTTGAATTGGTGACAGCCGTAAAATCAAGATCAAAACTTGAATTAGGACGGCTCGATGAAAAAATGAACAAAGCTGCCACAATTTATTTTTATTTGGCTACAGTGATCACAATTAACGGTAAGGTCACACGTGATGAAGCAGATTTGTTTAAGAGTATCGCTGGTAAATTAGGTTTGCCCCCTGAGTATGCCAGGTCTGTCCTACAATGGGCTTCGGACGTAATGAAACTCAACAAACAGCGGAATCAGCTTATCAAGGCGGCTAAAGAGCTTCGTCCACAGTATTACTGAGAATTTTTGAAGAAGAATCTGAAAAAGGGAAGGATTTTACAATATGAGTTGCAGCAGGAAACTGCTTATGGTGAGGAATAGCTTTTCCGCAGACATCTTACCGGTCAGACCGTTTTCGATTTTCCTGGCACATGAAACTTTCAACTTTTTTTTAGGGAGGAGTTGAAAACCAAGATTGGCCTGCGGCTAGCTATTTTGAATTCGAATCAGCATCGAACTCTTTTTTAGGTGCTAAACTTACAACTAACTTAGCACACTTAATTTTGCTATTACAAGATATTTGTGCAGTTGCACAAAATTTTTTTTGCTTAATTTGTACTTATTTCTAAGTCCATGCCTCATCGAGAATTGAATGGCAAGACATCATCTATATTTTCGTAATCACTCCATTGTTCCCCGCCGACAACTGATCTTGTTTGGACCTGCTGTGGAGGTAAGATCTCAATTTGTCGACCTTTTGCTAAAAACTGGTTGATTGCGTCTTGCACTTCCTGCCTTTGAGATTCTTTGCGCTGCTGCTCTTCTAGCAGGTTATCTTCAAATTCTATTCTTTCATGGACACTTTGAGGCATATTTTCCCTTATATCTGCAAAAACGGTTTATTGCTAAATCAATACTGAGACAGCAATTAATTATTCATATGCTCTTTTTCTGCAAGGGAACTGCCAGTCATTTTTACTTAAATTTATCGCATAATTTCAAAAGTTTATCTAAATTCCATAAAGACGAAAATTAAATAAAATAATAATTTTCTCATTTTATGAGAATTAAAAATTAATGTTTTCTTATTGTTCTACAAAAGAAGAACTCTTACTTCCCGACAAGTACGTCGTTCCAAAAAATCCTAGCTACCTCAACAAATTCATTGTCGCCTAGCTTTTCAAAAATTTCTTTTTCTGATGCATCTGAGATTTCTTGAAATAGACGAGGTAGGAAGGGTTTCTGCTGAGTAAATGCAGCCTGAAAACTATAAAACTCCTTCAGAACAGTATCAGTGTCTATTTGGAGCAGAGGCTTTGCACACCGAAAGAACTCTGCTAACAAGAGTTCTGTCTCTGGTGTCAAGGATTGCTCCCTCTTCAATTCTCTGGCAACAAATGGATGTCCTTTTAAGCCGAGTATAATCCAAGAAGACCAGCCCTGAGCATGCTGCTGAATCAGCAATTCCTGCCACTGGCAATAAGTGCTGAAAAGAGATTTATCTGAACGGAGTTGGGCCTGATACCAATTCTGATAATCGGCTTCAAGTTTTTGGATCTGGGCATTTCTGACATGATCCCAAGCCACTAAATATCTTTGTTCCACCTCCTCCAATATTATATTGAATTTCAGAGCTATCTCGTTTTTGGACCAAATAGGCTGAAGAGGCAAAATATTGGTTGCATTCAGAGCATTTACTACAGGTGGTAACAAATGAAGAAGTTGTTCCTCCAACAATTTGAGGGTAGTTAGGTCAGTTTGTGCGGGTTGATTCTGGTTTCGAAGTAATAACTCCCGCCAATCAAACATGGGTTTCTGCTTCAGGAAAAATCCTTTGGAATTGCTGAAGACCTGCAAGAATTCCATCCATCGATTGAGGAACCTGCAACATTTCTAAAGTTGTTTCTGGATGAAATCGTAGAGGGGAATTTGGCTCACTCAGCCATTCTACCAAGGCATCATGCTTCATTTTTGTGGTGGGTAATAACTGTAACCTGAGTTTGTTTTGCTTGAACTCAATTCCTGGTACTCCAAAACGCTGCCCCCAACAGCGTACTTGCGCTTCCTTGAATAGATTGATAACCGATTCAGGAATAGTCCCAAAGCGGTTTTCAATGCCTGCCCTAAGTTCCCACAATTGATCAATCTCCTGAATTGAAGACAAATGTTTATAGAGTGCCAGTCGCTGACTAGTGCTTTTAATATAGCTTTCAGGAATTTTTTCCTCCAAAAAGCCAATCTGCACCTTCATTTCCTCAAGCGAAACGAGGGCTGCTTGCTCAATTCTTCTCACCGCCCGATCAATCATCTGCGTGTAAAGTTCAAGCCCAACGCTAGCTATGTGGCCAGATTGTTCCGATCCAAGTAAATTCCCTGCACCCCTTAGTTCCAAATCTCTCGAAGCCACTTTGAAACCAGCTCCCAAATCATTGAGTTCCTGTAGAACCTTCAATCTCTCTTGAGCTACGTTGGATAGTATTTTCTCCTGCGGAACAAGTAGATATGCATAAGCCTGTACATTACTCCGCCCTACTCTTCCACGGAGCTGATAAAGTTGGGACAGCCCAAATTGATCCGCATTATTGATGATGATTGTATTGGCTTTTGGAATATCAAGACCCGACTCAATGATTGTCGTAGCAACCAATACGTCGTACTGCCCGTCCATAAAGTCGATCATCAAGCGTTCCAGCTGACTCTCTCCCATTTGTCCATGACCAACACCAATACGAACATTCGGTAGGATATCCTTTAAGTAATTCCCATACTGAAAGATTGACTCTACTCGATTATGGACAACATAAATCTGGCCACCTCTTCGAATCTCTCTGCTGACTGCTTCCTGAATAATATAGTCGTTGGATTTCAGCAGTCTGGTCCGAACGGCCATTCGGTCAGCTGGAGCCGTATTGATGATACTCAGATCTCTGATACCTGTCAGAGACATATGCAGCGTTCTGGGGATCGGTGTTGCAGACATGGTCAGCACATCCACTTCAGCCCTAAACTGCTTGATCCTTTCCTTGTGCTTAACCCCAAAACGTTGTTCTTCATCCACAACCAACAATCCTAAATCTTTGAACTCAACATCCTTTGAAAGTAGTCGATGGGTGCCAATTAAAATATCTACCGTCCCGTCACGAAGACCCCGAAGTACCTCTTTCTGTTCACCAAGGCTTCTAAATCGACTGATCACCTCAACTTTAGCAGCCGAAGATTCGAATCTTTTTGAGAACGAGACATGATGTTGTTGGGCTAAAATTGTGGTCGGCACTAATATGGCCACTTGTTTTCCAGCAGAAACCGCCTTGAAAGCAGCCCTCATTGCAACTTCGGTCTTGCCAAATCCAACATCTCCACAGATCAGACGATCCATTGGCATTTCGGATTCCATATCCGACTTCACATGTCCAATGACTTCATTCTGATCAGGAGTTTCTTCATAGGGGAAGCTCAATTCAAATTCTTGCATTTCAGAGTCATCTTTTGGAAAAGAGAACCCCTTTCTAGCCTTACGAGCAGCGTAGATTTCAGTTAATTCCTCTGCAATATCTTCTACAGCTTTTGCGACCTTGCTGCGTGTCTTTGTCCATGCTTTGTCCCCAAGCTTGTTTAGTTTAGGCGACTGTCCATCTGCATTGACGTACTTCTGAACCAGATGAAATTTCTGCACGGGAACATACACTTTCTCATTTCGAGCATATTCCAAGACCATAAAATCAGAATCAGATGTACCTACTGGGATCTTGGTCAAACCCATATACCGTCCAATCCCATAATCTAGATGTACTACATGATCCCCCTCATTCAGATCCTCCAGAGAATTACCGACTGCTTGAATCTGGGCTCGATTTAAACGTCTCCGCCGATTCTTTTCACCAAAGATCTCCTCTTCCGTTAACAAGGCAAAGGCCGGTTGACCAGACCCATCTATCCAGCGAAATCCTCCTGAAAGGGGCCCAACAAATATTGGTAACGCACCCCGATGATTTACTTGTTCATTGTTTGACTCTATCCACTGAAGCCACGGGAAAGTCGTTGAATTCAGCTCCCCGTTGGGCACTGTAGCTTCAATTCCCAGATCACCAAGGAGTTGACGGAAATGATCTGCATTTGTTTGGGTTTTGGCATTCAAGAAAATCGGAGCACCCTGAGATCGCCACTCCTGGAGTAAATTGATTACATGACCCACTGCAGACACAGCACCAGCTTTTTCAAAGCCTTGCCTCAGACCTCGATTATCAATCGTGTTAAACAAAGTTGATGGGCCAACAAAAGACTCATCATCTTCATTCTTACGCTGCTGAAAACACCGTAATCGAACACGCCGCTCCATCTCTGCCTGAAAATGTCGATGATCCAGATACATTTCCTCTGGAGGTACAGTCAGATTGCCCTGCTGCACGCTCATCTCATATTCCATGAACACTTCATCATAGAAGTTTTTCGCTCGCTCAGCGGTTTTGGATGCTTCGTCCAAAACGATATAAGCATCTTTCGGCAGGTAGTCTAATAAGGTATCTAAGCCTTCATAGAATAAAGGAATCAACGATTCCATGCCGGGAAAGAACTCCGCATCCTGCAGTCGTTTGCGCATGTGTTGCCGTAGGCTCTCTGCAACTTGATCGCGGTACTTGGTTAATTGTTGTCGAGCAAACTGCCGGTGCTTCTCACTGTAAAGGACCTCCTTCACCGGTAGAATGTTCACAGACTCTAGCTCAGCCGTATCTGTGAGCTGAGTATCAATCTGAAAATGTTGAATCGTGTAAAGGCGATCCTGTCTCCAACCAAGCCGCAGAGGCTTTTCAAATTCAGCTAAGAAGAGATCGATCACCTCTCCATGAGTACTAAATTCTCCTGTTTCTTCTACCCGATCCACCTGAACATATCCCAACTCCGGCAGATTGCGCAGAAGACTCTCGATTGAGATCAGGTTACCAACTTCCAGCAGTTGCCTAGCTTGAATGAACTCTTCTCTAGGCATCAGCTTCTGCATGAGTGCCTGAGGCGTTGTGATCAAACAACGAACTTCACCAGATAATAGTGCTTCAAGAGTCGATAGCCTTCTCCCAACAAGTTCTCCATGTGGTGAAAAATTGTCATAAGGCAGAGTATCCCACTGAGGAAAGAGTCGAATACCTTCCTGGCCCAGAAACCACTCTAGATCCTCCCGAAGTTGTTCGGCTTTCTCATAAGACTCCGTGATGATTACCATCATTGAGGATAGTTGGCGGATTACCTCAGACAGCAACATGGTCTTGGAGGTGCCACGAAGGCCATACCAATTGGTGCATCGACTTTCACGGATCAAGTGTCGAACTGCTTTTTGCGGAGAAGAATTCATGCAGGAAAAAGTTCCTCAAATTGATGGCGTTTCCAAAGGTAAGGAGCATCCATGATGGTCCCAGGTTTTTCAGCGTTTTCTAGAAGGTTCAGGCAATCCATCAGAATCTGCAATTGTTGGCTTCGATTTCCAACTTCCCCAAGCGCGTGACCAAAGGGATAACGCAGGTGATAGGATCTTGGGAGGAATAGTCGTTCCGTGATACTTCGCATAATCGTTATGCTAATGGTTGAGATCCCTGCTGCCTCCAGATTTCTTTGTACCAGACCGACCGTCTGGTTACACAGTCCTCAAGCTGGTACAAGAAGCGCCAAATCTGTGTATTCATCTCGTAAACGATCTGCCAACTCTTTTGCAGTTTGATGAAGTAATGTTGGTAGGTGAGGACCTGTGATGTGTCCCATCAAAGAGAAGTGGCTGCTGGACAGAGAACCAATTTTTCCGAAATTTCTTAATTCACGAAGTCGCTCCAAAGGGAAAATAAGGTTCCAATCTCTTTCAGCATCCGCATGATCGTAGTAATTGTGTGTGATCTGCCATTTATTGGAATCAGAATCTAGAGGAATAGTGCGGAAAGTGGAATCCCCGTTGGGATCACCCATATCAAAAGGGGGATCTGTGTCTAGATGAAGCCCCCCCGAAGTAATCAAGCATATCTGAGATTCCTCAATCGGCTTTTTTAGGGGTGTCCAGGGCCCACTATTGAACTCGATCTCCCTATGGTTTTTTGACCAGAGTTCACGGACTGTTGCACTCTTAAATAACTGAAGCGAAAGGAAGGACAAAATCTGTGCGATCACTCGGGAACTAGGATAGTAATTAGTAGTAGCAGCGAAGACGGATATAGGCAGAATTGATTCTATCTTCAGGTTCTAAATGGAATCCAGCATTCGTAAGGGAGAATTGTTCTTTGAAGGAGTTGTGTTGGCGACCCCTGTTATTTGAATCACAAGTGACGGTTACGAAACGCTCTGTCTCGCCCTGTTGGCACTTCAAGGTCTTCCCTTCCAGTAGTAGTTCACTTGTGATCGTAGTCCAGAAATCACTTATTTCACAAATCCAGTCACCCTGTTCCCAGATTGTGCCCGCTTCCCGAACTGCAAAGACTTCATGCGATAACCCATAACCTTCCGCATAGACTACCACATCCCATTTGAAGAAATCTGCCTTCAAGATACTAGTCATGGGAAGCAGGAGTAGGCAAAGACTAATTCCCCTTTTCCAAAACATTGAAGCAACTCTTTATTAAAGAATCCCATTCCCCTGGGAACAGTAAAGTTTTCAAAAGTGCCAAGTCTGATTGATCAATGCTATGCACTTGATTGTGAATTGATCTAGCACCCTTCTGATAACCATGAACCTCCTCATCAGCTTCACGATTAGTATCGCCACGACTGACTCCCGAAGATTTATCCCATTCAAGAACTTTCTCACGAAAGATGATTTGAATTCCGCTTAAGCGCTCTCGTAGATCGAGCCAGACAAATGCATGGATATCTGGATCATCACACGCAAAGCTCACTTTGCGTACGCCATTCTCCCACTCCTCAGTCTTACTACTTCGAATAAGATATAATTCCCTCATGATGAACTTACTTGATGGAGGCCAACCCTTGCGACTCGGCCCAGGGTTCGTCAGACTGTTTGGAGAAGATTGAGAGTTGAGTCCTCTTCAGGATGTGCAAAGTACATTTCAAATCTAAAATCCTCCCTTCCAAAAAATGCTACAGCCATGGGATTATTGCGCAATGAATTCAGTTGGTCGAAGAGTCGAAATGAGACACTTCAAAGTTGTCCTAGGCGCTACTGGTTTCATTATTATGGTTCTTGGGGGGGTTGGGACTGGCAGTCTGATCCCAGAACCAGAGAAATCTATGTCCTAAAACAGCTTCATAATCGATTTGCCTGGATCGGTGTCAAGGTTCACAAAGTTCTTGAGGACCTCCTAAATCACCTAAGGAAATCAAAATCACTCCCAACCTATCAGAGTGTCGCTGAAAGTCTCCAAAATCGGTTGCGCCAGGATTATAGAGACTCAAGAGATGCAAAGTATCGGCTTCGGCCCAAGCGATTTATGGGGTTGGTTGAACACGAATACCAACTGCCCGTCAATGATGAGGAGTGGCGTGCCTTAGCCACTCAAGCTCAAACTTGTGTGGAAAACTTCTATCACCTTCCCCTGCTCAATCGATTGAAAAATCTAGACTCGTCCGAATGGTTAGAACTAGAGGAGTTGAACTCTTTTCAAATCGATGGATGCAAAATTTGGGTTTCCCTTGATGCCTGCTATCGTAGGGATGATCAAATCATTCTACTGGATTGGAAAACTGGCAAATCGGATGAAGCAGACCATTCACTTCAGATGGGTATTTATGCGATGTACGCATCAGAGAAATGGGGAATCAAACCCGACCAAATCTTTTTAAAGGAAGTCTTTCTCGCAACTGGAAAAACTAGGGAATACGACAGTAAATCTCTAGACCTCGAAGGTGTCCAAAACTATGTCAAAGAGTCCATTCAGCAAATGCAAAACTTACTGAGTAGACCAGAACAAAATCACGCTGAAGAAAGTAATTTCAACTTTACGGAGGACACCACCCAGTGTGCTCAGTGTAATTTTCGCAAGTTATGTCCTAAATGGCATTCTGGTGATTCAGAATAATCAGATCTCGTTGACAGAATACCTCTTCAGGGAAACCGCTTGCAAGAGTGCTGATTTTCGTTAATTTTATCTGTTTTTCCAAATCTAATTTTTTCAAAGTTTGCATCCATGGAAGAACAACCCGTACTGATTGTAGGCGCTGGTGTTGCGGGCCTTTGCTGTGCGATCCATTTGCACCAAGCTGGCCGGAAGGTTCGAATATTTGAGGCTTCTGATGGAATTGGAGGACGCGTCCGAACCGATAAAGTGGATGGTTTTTTGTTGGACCGTGGCTTCCAAGTCTTCCTGACTGAATATTCTGAAGCTCGCAGAATGCTGAGGTACCGAGGGCTCCAACTGAAGGCTTTCTACCCGGGAGCTCTGGTACGATGGTGCAGTGACTTTCATCTAATGGCTGATCCTTTTAGAAAGCCTCATCATCTTCCATGGACCCTCCGATCTAATCTCAGTTCAATTGGTGATGGTCTACAGTTGATGCGTTGGCGCAGCCAGCTTTCATCGATGAGTTTGCATGAGATCTTTTCAAAGCCAGAAATTCAAACGCGGGAATACCTTGAAAAAGCTGGATTCTCAAAAAAATTCATTGAGGCCTTCCTGAGGCCTTTTTTTGCCGGTGTATTTTTGGATTCGAAGCTAGAAACATCTAGTCGGATGCTTGAATTCACCTATAAAACTTTTGCATCCGGACGGGTAACTCTTCCTGCTCAGGGCATGCAATCTATCCCAGATCAGTTGGGTAGGGACCTACCTAAAGATACGATTGAATTGGAGAGCCCTGTTCAAAAAATCGAAGACCAAAGCATAACTCTTGAAAGCGGGAAGGTAGTCGAAGGTTCTGCTGTAGTGATTGCTTCTGCTGCTGCTGATGCATATAGGCTACAGGGCCGGACAAGCCCTCCAGAATTTCAATCGACATACTGTCTATATTTTGAGGCCAATGAAGTTCCCCACACGGAACATCCGATTCTAATGCTTAATGGAGATGGAGCCGGCCCAATTAATCACTTGGTGGTCAACAGCCGCGTGAGCAGAAGTTATGCGCCAGACGGCAAGGAATTAGTATCTGTTTCCGTCCTAGAGCCCTATGAAAATCAGGAGGAATTGGAGAAATCAGTTCGTGATCAGTTGTTGGATTGGTTCGGAAAAACCTCTGAAAACTGGCGCCTGATCCGCTGCTACCATCTACCTCAAGCCCTTCCTCAACAAAGACCCCCTGCGTTGCAATTCCCTGAAAAAACCGTCAAAGTCAATGAACGGTTATTCATCTGCGGAGATCACCGTGAACATTCATCCCTGCAGGGTGCTATGCGATCAGGTCGTCGTGCAGCCACTGCTCTCTTAAGTGACCTGTAATTTCCGTTCCACCTTAACCAAACCATGACCGAAACAAAAGAAGTTACGGAACCTCCCAAGAAAAAGTATAGCTTAGTAACTGCACTCCTAATGATGGGCTTGGGTGGTTTTTTGGTTTTCAACTATATTTTTAGCGATATGTTTCCCAGCGAAGAAGAAAAGCAAGCTCGAGCCGCAGCTGCTCAAGCCGTTATTGATGAAGGTCAGGCCTATCTGAAAGAGAATGCTGCTAAATCCGAGACCACCGTTACTACCAGCGGCCTACAATACCAGATTATTGAAAAGGGCACCGGAGCCCAGCCCCAATCACAGGACAGGGTCGTGGTTAATTACATTGGCCGACTGGTAAACGGTCAAGTATTTGACAGTTCCTACGCCCGTGGTGAGCCACTCAACATACCTGTAAACCGCGTAATTCCAGGTTGGACTGAGGCTTTGCAGTTGATGAGCGTCGGTTCTAAATGGCAGTTAGTAATCCCATCCAATCTAGGATATGGAGCCAATGGAGCCGGTGATCTAATTCCCCCTCACTCCACTTTGATCTTCGATGTAGAGTTGGTTTCCATCGACGACTGAACTCACTTTATCAGATTTTCTGCCCTAACCATGATTCCTCGCCTTTCACAGGTAGAACCAGCACAAGGTCGTTATCTAGCTTTCCTGGAAACTCTTGGCCAACAAGGGTTTCAAGGAGAGATTCGTTCAGATTACGGCACCCGCTTGGTTCAGTCCACTGACAATAGTATCTACCAGATCCTACCCCAGGCAGCAGTCTTTCCGATCCATAAGTCAGATCTTAAGATTCTGCTAAAACTAGCCACACATGAGAAATATCGGGATATCCGCTTTGCTCCCCGAGGGGGAGGAACAGGGACCAATGGGCAGTCACTTACTGATGGGATCATCATAGATTGTTCCCGCCACATGAACGATATCAGGGAATTGAACCTTGAGCAGGGATGGGTCAAAGTGGGCCCTGGAGTTGTACTAGATCAGTTGAACGATTTTCTTCGGCCTCATGGAGTTTTCTTCGCACCAAATCTTTCTCCCAGTAGCCGAGCGACCCTGGGAGGCATGATCAATACAGACGCTTGTGGCAAAGGCTCACGAGTCTATGGACGAACCAGTGATCACATACTTGGACTATCCTGTCTTCTCTCTAATGGAGAGGAACTACACTCCGTGCCTCTTAACCCAAAAGAGTTAGCTGACTGGAAGGCAGCATCTGGCAGAACTGGGGAAGTTCATCGCGTAGTGGATGAAATCGTTTGTCGACAAGCCGAACTGATCAAAGAGATTTTCCCCAAGATGAGCCGGTTCATGACCGGCTACAATCTGGCTAGAGTCTACAGCAATGATCAACGGTCTGTCTTTAATCTAAATTATTTGCTTGCTGGATCCGAGGGGACTTTGGTTCTTGTCCATGAGGCTAAGCTAAAATTAACACCTCTACCTGCCTTTCAGGAATTAATTGTTGTCAAGTACGAGAGCTTTGACGATGCATTGCGAGCCGCAGGAATCCTCGTCCAATCTGATCCAACAGCAATTGAAACCGTTGACGAAAAAATTTTGGGCCTTGCCCGGGAGGATGAGATTTACCATAAGGTTAAAGATTTTGTGGCCGATGAAGGACATCGCCCAACCCGTACAATCAACTTGGTTGAATTCTCAGGCAATGAAAAATCAGAAGTAAGCGCAAAAGTTGATCAACTTGCGCAAATAATCGACGAAAGAAAAGAGATATCTGGGGAAGCTACAGGGTTTTATCGAACTGAAATTCCAGAAGAAATCAAAGACCTTTGGAATCTAAGAAAAAAGGGGGTGGGCCTTCTGGGAAATGCTAAAGGACGACGCAAGCCCATTCCTTTTGTTGAAGATACTGCGGTCCCTCCAGAAAACTTGGCTGCTTACATTCGAGAATTTCGTGACTTGCTTGAAAGCTTTGGGCTTGAATACGCCATGTTCGGTCACGTGGATGTGGGCTGTTTACATGTTAGGCCTGCGCTGGACCTAAAGACGACCGAAGACGAAGAAATTGTTCGTAAAATTTCAGATGGTGTCTGTCAATTAGTCCGCAAATACGGTGGTGTGATGTGGGCGGAGCATGGCAGAGGATTCCGTACTGAATATACTGAAGAGCATTTTGGTTCGGATCTCTATCAGGAGTTGCGCAAGATCAAACAAGTATTTGATCCGTTCAATCAATTAAATCCGGGGAAAATCGTCACACCCCTTGAATCCAAGGAACAAACGGTCTCTGTGGAAGCACCGCTTCGAGGTCATCGAGATCGTCAAATTCATTCAAATTGGCAGGATGAATTCGCAGTTACCATCAGCTGCAATGGCAACGGAGCCTGTTTCAACTATGACCCCAACCACGTAATGTGCCCTTCATCCAAGATCACTCGTGACCGGATTCACTCTCCAAAGGGTCGGGCAGGAATCATGAAGGAATGGCTCCGACAGTTGAGCTTGGCTGGAGACCCTGATGAGGTCAGATCCGCAGGAGGGTTGGCTGCAAAATTTTTGAATTCTGCCAAAAAGTATAGAGAATACGACTATTCCCATGAAGTCTTCGAAGCAATGTCAGGATGTCTTGCCTGTAAAGCATGTGCTTCTCAGTGTCCAGTGCATGTGGATGTTCCTGAGTTTCGTTCTAAATTTTTGCACGAATACTATGGAAGATACCTGCGACCATTGAGGGATTATTTGGTTGGGACTACTGAGTGGAGTGGGCAAATCCTCTCCAAGATCCCCCGTCTTGGTAATGCTTTACTGGGTAACTCACTGTCTGTAAAAGCATTGAAACAATTGGTGGGACTCATTGATGCACCCGCTCTGAGCACACCCAACCTCGCTAATCAACTTACGAAAGTGGAGGGCTTGCTCAACATCGAAGAACTGAGACAGTTGCCTTCTGCCCAAAAACAAAGCGCCGTCATCCTCTTGCAAGACGCTTTTACCTCCTTCTACGAAGCGCCACTGGTCATTCATTTTGTCAAATTACTTCAAAAATTAGGCTTTCGAGTCTGCGTAGCCCCATTCCGCCCAAATGGTAAACCACTACACATCAAGGGATTGCTCAACTGGTTTGATCCATTGGTCCGAAAGAATTCTGAATGGCTCCAAACACTCGCTACTTTAGATGTGCCAATCGTTGGGATTGAACCAAGCATGGTCTTAACTTACCGCGACGAATACCCCAAGTCATTGGGTTTGAAGCAGTTACCAGTTGAAATAATGCTTCCTCAGGAATGGTTAATACAAAAGACTGATCGGTTGCGCTCCAACAGGATTTTAGAACCACTCCGGAGTTACCGTTTACTTGGGCATTGCTCAGAGAAGACCCTTGCTCTTCAATCCCAACAACAATGGCAAAACGTATTCAAGTCATTGGGTCTCGATCTGAAACTTGAGGCGACAGGATGCTGCGGAATGGCGGGTACTTATGGCCACGAGAAGGAACACTACGACGAATCAAGAGGTATTTTCAAAATGAGTTGGCAGCACCACATGCCCAACGAATTGACACAACAGGCCACAATTCTGGCAACAGGATATTCATGTCGTTCTCAAGTGAAGCGTTTTTCTGGCTTCCGCCCGATGCACCCTCTTCAGGCGCTTCTGCAAGAAATCACTGAAAACAACTCTGCAACCAACACCAAACTTACCAAAACAGTTTTAGGCAATGCCTAAAAAAACAAAAAGGGGTCGAAGTTACTTTGAGTATCTCCGACCCCTTTTTCGGCTCACCATCAATCATAGGTCCGTTTTAGGTAAGGTTGACATTTCATCAACGTCTCCAACTCTGCCAATAACCTCGCTTTTCTAGGAGCTGATTTCTCCCCCTGACTCAGTTCTTGAAAAAGTTGTTGCCGAAGATTTCGGACTCCGCTAAGGACCTTTAGTGTCTTCCTTTCCATAACCCCTCCTATGTGGCTAAGGTGAAAAAGACCAAAAAAATTTAAAATATATAGGCTTAATTTTAACTTCAAGAATCTTTCAACATATCATTCGGCTCAAATTGACAGCCAACAACCCTTGGGATATTCTTAGTTCATTAGCAACCTCCCTCAACAGGTGATCCATGTTCAAATTCAAGGATCTTTCAAATACTGAAGATGAGTTATTCCGTCCTGAAATTTATCAACTGAGCGTCAAAGACTTTTTTGCAAAGCGCCGCACCGCAAAGCGAGTTTACTTGTTTGATCTTCGGGGTGCAGGTGATTATGAAATTTCCCATTTGCCGGGTGCACATAATCTTCCCATCGAGCACTTCGAAAATTCAATCTACCAAATGCCTTTCACCGGCGACATTTTACTTTACGGTGGAGGGCAAGGAGAGACACTAACAGCAGCTGAAATGCTTTACGACAATGGCTTTGATACGTTCTACTATGTAGACCGCTTCTTGGATCTTTATGAACTAGTAGATGAATCATTTTTCACCATCAGTCCTGAGGCTTTGAAGAAAATCCAAGCTCAGCATGAGGATGCTTCAGATGGATGGCTCCTAGCTGTTGAACCAAAATCACCGACTAAAGGTGTCTATACACTTCGACCCCTAAATGATGACGATACTGAACAAATGCAACGTTTCGAGAAGGAAGGAATTGTCTTCTGGATGGATTTCTCATTACTACCATTTCTAGAAGGTACCGAAATCCAAATTGATGAAGACACAGGGGAGATCGAGGTAGTCAATGAAGGACTTGGTATCAGGAAACTCCGTGGAAACTTTGAAGACCGAGTGCGTCAAGTTTTAGATGAGCAGGTCAATCCAATGGTTGCTTCCCATGGAGGTGTCGTCAGTCTAAGCAGAATTGAAAATGGTGAGGTATTCTTGCGATTTGGAGGAGGCTGCCAAGGATGTGGAATGGTGGACGTAACTCTTAAACAGGGTGTAGAAGTAATGATGAAAGAGAGTGTACCGGACATCGTTGCCATCCATGATGCAACCGACCATGATAGCGGATCAAATCCATATTACCGCTAAACCGAACCGAGCAATAATGCAGGAAGTAGACGAATTTTATGGGATGATTCATCAAGCCAGAGATGAGTTTCTTGGGAAGCATGAATTCCAGGATCAAACCTGGCAATGGGCCCGGGAACTTGATGATGAAGGCTTTTTCCTGTTTTGCTACCTCATGCATGATTACGATGAGAAACTGCTGAGCAAAAATTCCTACCAAGAAACAGTTTACACCCTGAATCTTCTGCGCCACCGCCTACTGCCCCTAGATCTTACCAATCAAGGGATCAGCCTGATGGATCAGTTTCAAATTCTCTTTAATTTGTACGAGAAGCTAAAGCGAGAAAACATGCACTGGGACGCATGCGAAGAATTTGTGCAGGAGCAGTTGAAGATGCACCTGCAACAAAACTGAGGATTTATCCAGCAGCAGCTAGTGGAGTGGATTCCTTCCTTGGCAAAAGCAGATTCTGATTTTCTAGAACAAGGGAGGAAATTTTATCGTTCAACTTCATACTTGCACAATTATCGGCATGCCTAATGGCGTTTCTAATCGAGTAAGGTTTTGAACTCCCGTGACAGATGACAACTGTGCCCTGTACCCCGAGAAGTGGAGCGCCACCAATCTCAGTGTAATCCCCCCTCTCTTTCAATGCCTTGAATGGCCTCTTCATCAACAAATATCCTAACTTCGCCACCCAAGACTTCTCAATCTCTTCCTTGAGAACCTGCTTTACAAAGTCAAAGGTTCCCTCTGCCACCTTGAGCGTGATGTTCCCCACAAAGCCATCGCATACCACTACATCTACTTCATTCTGGTACATCAACTTGCCTTCGATGTTCCCATAAAAATTAAGCGTGCTCTTCTTTAGTAAGGGATAGGTTTCCTTAAGATTTTGATTTCCCTTACCTTCTTCTTCACCGTTGTTGAGAAGAGCTACTCGTGGATTGTCGATGTTCAGCATCGTTTGAGCATAGGCTCCCCCCATCAGCGCAAATTGCAATAAATACTCTGGTTTGCAATCCGTATTGGCGCCAATGTCTAGAATCACGAAGGGGCGATTACGTTGTGTGCTCGGCATGAGGGTCGCGATAGCAGGGCGATCTATTTTTGGAATAGATTTAAGAACAAATTTGGCAGTGGCCATTGCAGCGCCTGTGTTGCCAGCACTCACGACAGCGCTAACCTCACCACGCTTGTGCAGGTCCATCGCAACACGGATTGAAGAATCCTTTTTTTGCCGCAATGCTTGACTAGGTGATTCATGCATTTCCACCATCTCCTCACAGTGGACAATACGCACTTTATTTGCCGAATGTGGCATGTTTTGGAGTCGGTCCTTGATTTGCGTCTCTTGACCAACAAGAACTACTTCAATGCCTAATTCGTTGGCGGCTCTTACGGCTCCCTCCAACTGAATGGATAATGGGGAATCTCCCCCCATCGCATCAACCGCTACTGGCATGCTTATACATGATGGTGGGTTGGAAGAGGAGATGGAAACCCCCTCGGAGGATTCTGATTATGATTAAAACTGCTGCTTAACTTCCATAACTTGGACACCTTTAAAGTATCCGCAATGCTGACAAACTCGATGTGGACGTGTCATTTCGCCACAATTTGTACAATTAGAAAGTGCAGGTACTGAAACATTGACATGATTTCTACGGTTGTCGCGTCTGCTTTTGGAAATTTTTCGTTTTGGGACTGCCATGATTTCTCCGTGTTTTTGTGGGACTGATCAATTATTTTTCCAACCTGAGTTACTCAGGCTTGAAAATGGGTTATATGTCTTCAAATTTTCAATTTCTTGAGGATTCAACGGAATTTCACATGCTGATTGCCCTTGCTCCTCACACAAATTTCTCATTGGAAGAGTTAGTATTACCTGGTCTTCTAAAATTCCCTTCCAATCAATTTGGTCATCTCGATAAAAGTCCATGTCCAAGTCTTCGTCCTCCAAAAAAACTTCTTTCCCGTTCTGTGATTCCAAATTCGCCTCAGGAACCATTTTAAAGGTGAATTCTTCGTCCACATCCAGTTTCAGCGGTTGTCCACAACGATCACAGGCAATTGACAACGTTCCTTCAAGATTTCCAATACAGGTAACTTCTTTTTTGTTTCGTTCTAGGTTAATCCGATATTGTAAAAATGAATCGCCTTCTACCAAGATATCAACGAGTCTGGGCATCTCATCTGCTTGGAGTTCACCTCTTTGAATCCAGGCCTTAGATTCTGACAACATAGAGACTTGAATAAATCTTTCCATGTCACTCAGTCACCTGCAGCCTTGATCTCATCCAAAGTTCTTGCAGTAGACAAAGGATCTGATTTCTCGCTAATCACAGGAAATTCTTGGCTTTTTTCAGAATTAATCTCCAAATATTCTTGATACTTCTGAGGAAGATCCACATCCGCATAGATTGCCTCGACGGGGCATTCTTCCACGCAGGCGTTGCAGTCAATGCATGATTCCGGGTTGATATAGACCATTTCTGGTCCTTCGTGGAAGGCCTCTACCGGACAGACCTCCACACAATCAGTATACTTGCATCCATTGCAATGTGCAGTGACAACATAAGTCATAGGTAGCCTTCGACTGAGGAGAAAAATTTAACAAGTTTTATTAAATAAAATTAAACTTTCGATAATAAATCTAATTCGATTTGAGAGCAAGTTGAAACTAGACAATGTTCTTGTTGGCTAGGTTAGAACACGCATTTGTGTGCAAACGCAGCGTGCGACAACACATCTGATTTTTGGTGTTTGGCTTGTTATTAAAGCCTCCATTAGTTAATTATTCGTAAATCCCTTCCACAATAATTTCTACCTTCTTTAAAGGTAATCTATAATGATGAAATGGCTTGCATTAGGTTCAGCAATTCTCACTTGGCCTCTCATTTCATTTGGTGCTTTCGTACGTCTCAAGGGTGCTGGACTGGCCTGCCCAGACTGGCCACTGTGTTATGGGCAATTGATTCCACCACCTGGATACGAGATTGCGCTCGAAGTGGGCCATCGCTTCGTTGCCACCCTGCTTGGTATGTTGATTGTTTTAATGGTAATACTCGCTTTCTCCCGTCCTCACTATCGTGAATACAGAAACCTTAGTCTGGTCTGCTTGGTAATGGTTTTAATCCAGGGAATACTTGGAGGGCTCACTGTGACGATGCTGCTGAATCCTTACATCGTCACAGGTCATTTGATCGGTGGAAATCTAACATTTGCACTGCTGGTTTATTTTGCTTGGAAGACTTTTCATCTCAACAAGTGCCCAAGAACATTCAGTTGGGTAAGGTGGAGTAGTTGGAGCCCAACGACCAGAAAGATGGCTGGAATGGCACTCATACTTACGATAATTCTGATCTCCGGTGGTAAAAACAGCACAACCTATTCTGGTTACTCCTGTTCGGCTTTCCCTGGTTGCCATAGTGGAGCTCCTTTGTCCATAGCTATACCAGCCCCGGATGGAAGTCCAAACGTACCAGAAGCTTTTGTGGGGCAGTTCATGCCGAATCACTTCAACGAATGGATTCACATGCTTCATCGCTTCTTCGCTGTTTTTGGTGGAACTTGGCTAATGTTCATGGCTTGGCAACTGCGCAAAGGCTCACCTCTACCCGGAATTCGTTATGTAGGCTCTGCAATTTTGCTATTGATTCCATTGGAGGTCTCAGTAGGTGTAGTCAATGCGCTCTACCGGATTCCCGTTCCTGTTTCTGCTCTCCATACTGCTGTTGCGGCGACTCTGGTTGGCTTAATAGCATATGCGCTTAGTGAATCTGTACTCTTGTCCAGTGACAGTGAATCTGCTTCGACAGAACAAATGACCGCACGTCCAGCTAGAGCCGGAGTCGCCGCATGAATACGCTACCTTTTTCAAACCGTACAGCCATTAGTGCAATTATCACCGTCAGTACTCTCGTTTTCCTCTTTTTGTTGTGGTTGCTCTATTTCAAGGAGAGTAGTGGCACTGAGACAGAAATGGATTTGAGCTTCATGCCTGCGCTCAATGCGCTGCTGAATTCAGCTTGTGCGCTCTTTCTAGCTCTGGGAGTCATTGCGATCAAGCAAGGAGACAAGGAGCGTCATTGGCGAATGATGCTGACCGCACTAGGATTTTCTGCAGTTTTCCTGGTTTCCTACTTGGTCTATCACCATTTTCAAGGAGACACTCCCTTCGAAGGTTCTGGCTTTATCAGACCAATTTATTTCTTCATCTTAATCAGCCACATTGTTCTTTCAGCAGTCATGCTGCCCATGATTTTCACAACTCTCTATTTTGCTGCCACAAAAAACTTCACTTCTCACCGCCGACTGGCAAGATACACATTCCCGGTCTGGATGTATGTTTCGGTTACTGGGGTTTTGGTGTACCTGATTCTTTATCATTGGCCCACCGCTTAAATAACTACGATGGCTCCATCTGAGCCATCACCTGTCGAAGTCGTCAAAAAGTCTTCCAATCTAATGCCCAAACGCGATCGCGGCCCGGTTTTTACCCCTCTTGAATTCCGTAGTATTCTCAGCCTCAGCAGCATCATGTTTTTTCGGATGTTCGGGCTCTTTCTTGTACTTCCGGTCTTCAGTCTATTGGCTCAAGAGTTGGATGGTGCCACTCCATTGTTGATCGGACTGGCCTTTGGCGGGTACGGGTTGACTCAAGCCTTGCTGCAAATTCCATTTGGGATTTGGAGTGATCGCATAGGCAGGAAACCAGTCATCATGGTGGGTCTTTTCTTGTTCATTATCGGCAGTCTGATTGCAGCTTTTGCTGACAATATTTATTTGATGATTGTAGCTCGCTTGCTTCAAGGGGCTGGGGCCATCAGTTCTGCGGTCTTTGCCTTGATTGCAGATCTGACGAGACCGGAAGTGCGTACTAGGGCGAACGCTGGCATCGGTGCAAGCATTGGAATGGCTTTCGGTGGAGCTTTTTTTATTGCCCCCTTCTTAGGTGGTTTTGCAGGATTATCTGGGATTTTTGGCCTCATTACCCTAATGGCAATAGTTGGTTTGATGATCCTTTGGCGATTTGTTCCTGAACCAGAAAATCAATCTAGGACACCAAATACTCCAACCCTGGAAATGATCAAATCTGTATTGGTCTTGCCTTCGATTCGTACAATTGACTTCGGGGCATTTGTTTGTAGTACGGGTCTCTCAGCTGTTTTTTTCATGATTCCAATCCAACTTGCAGAGCAAGGTTGGATAAGCTCTGAGCTGTGGCAAATTTATCTTCCGATGCTGTTGAGTGGAGGTTTGATCATGGTCGGAGCAGCGATTGTAGCAGAGACTAAAAATCGCTTTCGTGAAGTGATGTTTCTGGGAGTTGGTTTTTTAATAGCCTCTGTTTTCTGTTTGGCTTTTTTTCATGAGTTTCAAGACAATTTCTTACTGATTGCAGGACTCTTCTTGTTCTTCATGGGCTTTAATGTTTTTGAGCCACTGTTCCCATCACTCGTTACTCGGCTGACAAACCCAACAACCAAAGGCACTGCTAGTGGTGTTTACAATTTTTGTCAGTTTGTCGGTCATTTTGCGGGAGCAGCAATTGCTGGAATCTTCTACTCCACAAATTTACTTTTTCTGCTGGGTTTGCTCCTGATGATCAATCTGGGTTTCCTGTTTCTTCTCTACAAAGACTTCCAGAATCCTGCACCCCGTCAGAAATAAACTCTGGAGAAAAGACGGTTTGAATTAGAGTTAATTTGTCTTTGCGAAATAAGGGGGCGAATTTAGGAATCGTACGGGGCTTCTGGCAAACAAGGCGATAGGGTAGCTGAAGTTCGATCCCAGTAGACCAAACTGCCAACTCTGTTCAGTTAGTGGGGCAGGGTAATTCAGGCGTTTGCAGGTTGAGGATTAGTCGAAGAAGGCGCTGCAGAATCTTGGGAAGGCGCTGCAGTTTTCGCGGTTGCTGTCGCCATTGCGTCCTGATTACTTTCGGGAGTTGCTGGCTGGGTTTGTTGTGAAGTCGAAGGAGGGCTACTGACTAACGAAGGCTGCACTCCACCCTTGTTGCCATACGTCTGTACTTTACGGCTTGGATCGATCAATTCAACAAATTGTGGTTGTCTCAACAATTCAAAAAGCTTCAAACTCGCTTGTCCATCCGTAAGTTTATCTTCAATTCTATCGATTAACTCCTCAGCATTCTTTACGTTCAATGATTTGACTTCAGGAATCCGCAGCAGCAGAGCTTTTTCGTGATCATTCATCTGAGCAACCTGCTTCTCAAGCCCTTGAATAAAACCCTGAATCGCAGGCTCAGGTAAGTTGTCATGCCGAGCGTTCAAATTTTCCAGCCTAGAAACAATCTTCAGATAAGCCGACATGTCCTGTAGTTGTGCCGATTTTGGAGTTCCCCCCAAGGCATTTATTGCACCCGTTTTAGGAACAGCAACATTTTCGACTTTTGAATTCTTGGAAGCTTTCTGCTCTCCATTTCCGCTGACGACTGACTGTTTAACTTGCATCTCAACTCAATGCCAAATGTTTGAAACGTCTACTTGGACTAAACTTTTGAGATTCAAATCCTGCGCCAGTAGGCTGGGATCTCAAGGGCTTAAATGGTGCAGAGCGTGTTCGTTTCATTCCTCGTCGTTCATTCGAAAGCTCTTGGCTCTTTTCCAGTACATATGCTACCGTCAGTGAAATTTCTGCTCTAGCCGGCAGTTTGCCGGTTTCTGTACCGCCTCAATCAATTTTTACGACATGACCACAGAAGAAATCATTCAGGAAAATCAGGATCAAGATCCGCAAGAACTCCTGCAACGAATGGAAGAAACTGCCTGGCGTCAGGGACAGCCCAGACTAGAATTTTTCTTCTCATATCTGATGGTTGAGATCAAATTCCCCAACAACAATGATGATTCAACTTGGGAATTGAACACTCGGGGCCTGGACATTGATGCTCTCAAAAAAGCACTCCAGAGAGAGCAGGATATGATGCAGCAGGTCCTGCAAAATGATTCCTTCCCCTGGGTGAAGTTCGGAATAGAGACCAAACTTGTCAACGCTGCTGAAGTTCAAGAATACCCCTACAATTTTGCAGATCTGATCTTCGTGAGCTTGTCACTCCCAGCTTGGGTGATGCCACCTCAACGACCAAAACTTCTAGCAAAGCTGAGAAATATCCTCGTGCTTTATCGAAACAACAATCCGGATGCGATCATTGTCTCGATAACGAAACACGCACCATTTCGACTCAAAGATCGTCTCTCCTACCAATGGGGAGAACTCAGTCGTGAATTGGGAGGCATTGGAAACAAGGGGGCCATTACTCGTCTTGTTGCTCAGCAACTGGCCTCCACAAGTATTCTGCAGACTTACCTGGACGGAGAGCACACCACCCAAAAGATTCGGAATCAGACGCGGATACAAGACCTTCAAAACCATTTGGAGTCCTTGCAATACGGTCAAACCAGTATGAGATTGATCGTTTGCATCGAAAACCAGCTACATGATACTTACGCCAAGCGCGTGAATGCAGTACTGAGGAATAATAAATTTAGTAAATTCATGGTGATCAAAGAATCTGCATTGAAGCCCGAGGTATTGCGGAAATGCGACTTCATGATCCTGCTAGGCTTTGAGGCCTCTGAAGAGTTGAAGAAAACCAAGGAGTATCAGCAACGACAAAAACGCATCTACGAAGTGGATCTTGATCATCCGAAGGGATTACCAGACGTTCCGGTTCGTTATGAAAACATGATCAACAAGCTGGAAAAGCGTTACCTAGAACTTAGAGAGCTCCTAAAGGAGGAGCGCTACAGTGAATACTTCCAGCTAATCTTTCAAAAGTATGAGTCTTATCAGGATATTGCTGCAAATCAGTACGAGATTGATCAGGAGCTAACCAAAATAGAAGCTTTCGGTCGCAAACTTGCCAAGGGCTACTTTAATCTTATTGAGTCAATCCTGTTGCTGGGCACGAGGCGGGCTCATGTGGTCACCCGCTTCGGTGGCATCATGCTACAAATGACCCGGTACCTTGTTGTAGACGACTTCTCACCTGACATAATTGACCATCTGGCAAAAAAAGGCTTCCCACGACACCAGCTGACCTACATGAATTCTCTCGATTTTCTTCAGGCGTTCTTGAAGCATAAATTAGAGAATCCCAAGTTGGCAAACGCTCCTATGGAAGCAGCCTACATGCATTTTCTTCAAAACGCCCAATTCTTCAGAAAATTTGAGGTCGTCTTCATTAACGGATGGAATCTAGAGGAAAGTGGGGATTTGGTTATCAAACTCCGAACTTGTGCTGTAGCAGATGACGAGAATCACAATCCTACGCCAACGGTCAGTTCGGAAAACATGCACACCCTTCTCTCTACCCCAAAAGATAAGCTTCTCAGAATGATTCTGCCGGATAAAGAAGGCAAGGAAACGGATAAAGATCGTGAGAAGGAAGAAACCTTACTCAATACTCTGAATAGCACCCTTGCACTGACAGAATTGGCTCCACTAGCAAAAATGATGGCAAAAAAGAAAAGCTACTCGTTTAAAGTTAAGTCTCTGAATGACCAAGAAAGCAAACTCCTCGAGGAAATGAGGTCAGATGAAACTTTTGAGGATGAAAAAGCACTCGCAGAGAACAACTATGGTCAGGAGTTGTCAGGGGCCATCACGGCGAAGAGTGTGCCTTCTTCCAGACTACAGAAAACTGATAAAGCTCAGGAAGAAGAAGAAGTTATCAGAAAACTAAATCCAGAAGAGGAACTCTTTGGTTCGATTATTAAGTACCGGCTCAATTCTCTAAAAATTCATAGCTTCGCTTGTGGAATTCGCTGGTTAGCAATGCTGGAGAACAGGAAAGTCATTTCATTCCTGAAGACTCAGCCAAAAGCACAGGATATGTCCTTGGAAGAATTGCTCGAATTCGGCCGAGTGTGTATTGTCAGTGAGGACAAACCTGTTGGAGAAGCTGGTATCCGAGCCGCGCTCAGTGTTGGCGATTTTCCAGAGCGGCTGGTTTACATGCGAACTCTTCCAGGCAAAAGAGAATTCGAGGCAGAAAATTTTCTACTCTACATCGTTGATTGTGAGTGCTACTTATTTGATGACATCATGCGCTTCTTGTATGCGAAAAATCTCTCCTTGGCAGCTCCTATTCCAGTATTGCTATTGATGTCGGAAAACTTCCAAAAACAGATCCAGAAAGGGGAAGATATCCTATTAGCTCACATGGCAGGCATCGAACCCAGAGATGATCAGATCAATCCGAAGGGCTTCCCTATATCTAATCGCATTGATTCCCTGGAAGATGAACAAAAGGTTAAGCACATCATCCGTGGAGCACTTGGCCTACCCATTGGATTCTACGAAAAATTTGAACAGAAAAAATTCGGAGGAAGCAGTTCTGCAGAAGGTGGCACCGTAAGCGCACCCAATTCCAAAGAGGTCTCCGAGGAAGCTATCCAAGAAGAAATGAAAGACATGGACTGGTCCAAATTCCCACTTTAAGAATCTGCCGGATTTCTCTGTAAAACCGGCATTTTGATGAAGTTCAGTCCGACCCTCCAGAGTATCGGCGCCCTGCAGCTAATGCTGGCTGCAGTCCTACTCATTCCTCTCCTAATATCCCTGCTATACGACGAAAATGACACACTAGCGATCCTAGCTGCAATTGGTATTGCAGTTTTGATCGGTGGTCCTTTGTGGTGGTTTAATCGCCAATCACGCAATTTACAATTCCGAGACACGGTGCTGATTGTAACTCTAGGTTGGTTCAGTATCTGTCTAGTCGGCTGTCTACCCTTCGTTATTCACGGAAGTATTCCCAGTCTGACGGATGCCTTTTTTGAGGTCATGTCAGGACTGACAACTACAGGCTCCACAATTCTCGATGACATCGAATCTCTCCCGCATGGGTTGCTGTTCTGGCGCTCCATGACTCATTTTCTGGGAGGGATGGGAATGATTGGACTATATCTGTTGATTTTCTCTTACGTGGGAAGTGGAAACCTGCAGATGTACCGAATTGAGTCAGCCCCTGGTCAAGGGGGAACTGGTGATAAAATGCTTCCGAACGTACGGTTAACGATGAAGTGGCTTTGGGGTATTTATCTACTTTTGAATGGAGTATGTGCGATTTTGCTCTGGTTCGGGGGGCTCTCTTGGTTTGATGCCGTCTGCCACGCCTTCAGCGCCGTAGCTACAGGAGGCTATTCAACATTGAATACCAGCGCAGGTGGGTTTGGAAGTGCTTACGTTGAATGGATTTTGTGCCTCTTCATGTTTTTGGGGGGAATGGATTTTGTCCTTCACTACCAAGCTCTCAAAGGCAATTATCAGTCCTTAGTCAAAAGCACTGAACTCAAGGCGTATCTGATGATTTGCTTTGTCCTTGGGATTGGAGTGTCCGGGCTACTTTGGCTCAACGGAACAAACTCAAATCTGCTGGACGCCCTGCGCTACGGATTCTTTCAGGTGCTTTCCCTACTCACAACGACAGGGTATACTACAACAGACTATGAACTGTGGCCACAGGCGGCACAGATGTTATTGTTTTTCTGCCTGTTCATTGGTGCTTGTTCCGGATCAACAACAAGCGGAATCCGCATCGTCCATCTTGTGCTGTTGATTCGATTCTTGGAGCGCTTGCTTCATCGGATGGCCAGACCACACGCGGTTCAGTCAATCTTGATTGATGGCAAACCGGTTGAAATATCGGTGGTAAGTGGTGTTCTGGGGCTCATCGTTCTGCAGATGCATGCCGTTGTCATCGGAGGAGTTTTTCTGAGTATTCTTTCACCAGAGATGGATTGGTGGTCCGGTCTCAATATGATGATGGCTTCACTCTGGAACATCGGACCAGCTTTTGGAGATGTCGGGCCGACTGAGAACTATGCCCATGTCTCTGACGCTGGAACTTGGTTTCTTTCGCTGATGATGTTGGCGGGACGCCTTGATATCATAACGGTCTTGATCCTTTTCTCACCTGCTTTCTGGAGAAGTCACCGGTGATTCCGTTCACCCTGCTGGACATTTATTAGAGTTTTCTGCATATTGCCTTTAACGGAGACGGATGCGTCACTGGTGGGCGCCCCGGACTTCAAACCCGCGTGTATGGCTCTAAAACAGTCATTGGTAGGTTCGATTCCTGCTCGTCTCCGCCAATTATGTTATTGATATTATTATCTTTTCCTAGATCTTTATTACGTCCTATCTAACATCTGGGAAAAAAATATCTAACACCACCAAGACAGATTTTTGCCTGCAATTGTTGAAACTAGCGAAACTTTATCAAAGATTTTTTTACACTGTAAAACTTCAACCCAAAAATTATTTCTGAATCAACAGTCCATCAATTACGCATTTCTCCTTTACATTCCAAGAGGCACCAATAATTTTTGGCTCGACACTCTTACGCAGAAACCACCCAGATCGGATTTCTAAACTGTAGCGCCTCTTCAAGATTAAACCTCAAGTTTTATTGACGAACAGTTGCTTCAGTTACTTGAATACACATTTATGTTATCAATATGTAAAGTGCCTCCAATAGCTTGTCCACATGTCATATCGTATGATCCTGCAACAAATACAAATTTGTAGTCCCCTTTTCTTGTGACACTGTGGTTGTTTGTTGTCCATGGTTGGTTTGCCCCAGTTGAGTCTAAAATAATTTCAGAGTGATTATCATTTACATCCACAATATAACCTATAACATCGTACCAATCACCAGCTTGCGTAGCATACCAATCAAATGTCACATTGTCTGAAACATCCAATTTCATTGACTGATTGCTGTAAATATATGGACCATGAACAGTATCACATCTTTGCGCAGACGTTGAGCCACTTGATGAAAGTTGAACTGACAGCCCAATACCATTGCTTGTGACGTTGCTCAAATGAGATTGATTATTTCTAAATGATTGGGCTGTATTTCCATCGCCGTTAGGGCTATTGGTTTGTGGAGTTGGATCACTTGGTGTTGGTAAATTTGCAATCATGTCTGTACCAACTTTTACTTGCTGATCTACCAGAGTCCAATTTGGAATAACTTTATCTCCATGACTCCCAGAATCAAAATCACCTCCACCAGCCCATCCACATGATCCAGAACAAGAATTACTGGTTCCAGAATTGCCTGAAGGACTGGAAGGGGCCTCAAATGAGGTTGTGTAATCAATAGGGTCATCAATGGCACAGGCTCCCAATAGAGAGAGAAGGGCTGTGCTGAGGATTGCGATTGTTTTGAAGAAGTTGGATTTTTTGCTCATTTGTTTTCTCAGTTTGAGAGTAGATCATTTTGCTGTGAAATCTATCAAATTTCACATTTACGAAACATCGTGATCAAACTCTATATCAACGAGAAAACTTTTGGGAGGATGACTGGGGGAGAGATGAGCTTTGATGAGAGTATAGACTGCTCAGTTACTGGTCTAGCAGCCAAAAAACAAAGCTCTGAAGAGTTTAGGAATACCAGGAATTTATTAATCTGTTCTGGGGGCAGTTCGACACAAGAACCAATCTGTCAGAGAAACTATTTCAAAATGGTGAGAGAAATTTTCGGGGTCAAAAAACTAAAATCCAAACAAACTTGCTTTTGGATCAACAGATTTTACAGGGACTCTATCCCAGTTCCAGACAAGAAGAAGTGTTTGACTAGATTGGGGCTCAATAATGGCGTCACCACTATCATATTTAATGGTTTGGCTCTCTACGAAATAGTTCATCGCATAGCCAAGCCAAATTTTTCCAGTTATCTCAAGAATTAAATTGAAGCCATACATCCCAATGTCAGTGCTACTTGTACTCTCTTCGTAAGGAGTAACTGTACCACTAGAAGATGTGCTTGTTGCACTGTAGGTACTAGCTCCTACACCATATGCCAAGAAAGGTTGAAGATGGGCAAAATTGGCTAGGTACCAATCAAACCCAAAAGAGAAGAAAACACTTTGGTTCTTGTAGTTGACAGCGTGTAACTCACCAGTATTGTCAGTTCCTTCACCAGTAAAATCTTGGCTGATCAAATGCCAACCTGTGAAGAGATTTGTAAATGGGCTCCTAGATTGACGAAGTGCAACCTCTTGGTGGGAGCCCTCCAGTGTCATTGAGAATCCAAGATTTTCTATTGTGAAGTTTGTTGTTGAATCGCCAGAAGCTAACCAACTAATACTGCTGTCTTCTTTTTGAGCAAAAGCAGAGGTTGTCAAGAAAATGATTATAACTACTGAAAGAGAGCATAGAAGCGGCTTGGCAACCATAGCAGACCTTTGGCTTATCGCCTCTTGCATCCATGCTGAGGGAGAATGTAAATTTTGATTGGAATTCACTTCAATGCATGTCATGCACCTCACTGACAAAATCTTTTGTTTTTGCCTAGCTACATGATCTCCCCATAAAAATCTCAAATCACGACAAAAATTTTGGAATTACTTTGAATTATTTTTCCAAACGAAAATTCAGTAAATCAACAGTTTTCTGGGCAGCTTCCTCCAGTTCATTCTGATTGATTTCAATATAAATCATCGTAGTCTTGATCTCAGAGTGGCGCATCAATTTCTGAAGAACTGGCATGGGGGTACCATTGGCTGCATGGACACTCCCAAAGTGATGTCTCAATCCATGTAGGAGGCGAAAGCTTTTTGGAATTACAGCTTTTTCTCTGATGACTTTGCTCCAGTTATCAATACAGGTCTGCCTTTTGGCGATTGGTCTTCCATAACTATCAAAGAATACACGATCTGCTACCAAGCAACTTGCAGTACAGAGATGCATTTGCTGCCTTTGGTTATTGAGTACTTCTGCTGCTGCCTTTATCAAAGGAATAACCTCATATTCCTTTCCACTTTTTGGATTGCGAATAATGATTTTCTTTTCTTTCCATCGCACATCTGCCCATTTGAGATTCACAAGCTCTGAACGCCTCATACCTGTCAACATCGCCAAATAATAAAGATTAGCTCTGAATGGAGGTTCTTTTCTCAGAACCTCCATCAGCATATTCAGTTGCTCCTTGGTTAAGCGTTCTCTGGTATGAGTTATGATCTCTGATCTCTTTGGCTTTGCGACTGAGAGCTTTAAATCTCCTGGATTGTAACCCTTACTGGCTGCAAAGTTTTGGAGTTGAGTAAGCATACTCATGATGTTGTGTATTGATTTCGCAGCCAATTCTTGATTTCGTAGCTGATTTCTCAATTTCAACATATCTTCTAAAGTCACCTCATGAATCAGTCGTTCATTGAAGGAACTTAAATACTTACTGAACTGAAATCTCATAACTCGTTCATAGCTAAAACCTTTTAACCCCCTTTCTAATTTTTTCCACTGGATGTATTGCTCAAACAATTCTGATATCGTTGGCTCTCTTAGGCCCCTTGGCTCTTTGGTTCTTGAATGATACTGGGTAGAACTTGCCTCCGCTACTTTAGAGTCATCTACAATTGGAGGTGGATGATGATTGGGTTCTAAGCCAGATCTTCTTCTTACCCTTTCCTCTGCAGCTGATTCAACTGTCCAACCTTCTGTGATCGTCCCAAGACGATCCATTTGTTGCTTGCCCTCAATTCTGTAGCTGATGTAGAAGACACTTGTCCTTTTCCTTCCACGACGGATATAAACACCAGGAAAATTGGTGGATTCCTGGTAGTAGTTTTTTCTCATGACCAAACCAGCGAATAACTGTTTGCCTGAGGGATGTAAACTCGGTGGATTTGATGGATGCTTTTTCAGAATTTCTATCTAACATTTTCACCATTTCTATCTAACATTTGGCTTTGTCACAGATAGTCATTGAAAACATAATCCAAAAAAGTAGATAATTACAGTTACTTCAAACCCGCGTGTATGGCTCTAAAACAGTCATTGGTAGGTTCGATTCCTACTCGTCTCCGCCAATAAACAAACCATAAGCTGATACAATACTAAATCAACTCGAATGGCAAAGAGCACTCCCTTCAGTAGTGGTCAGTGAACAAGCCAAGAGTCTACACCAAAAATTCATTCTGGGAGAAAGAACATGGGCTACCAGGCAGAGCACCGAGACTCGATTGAAAACCCAGAATCTTTCTGGCGAAAACAGGCTGGGGCCATTGACTGGTTTGAGTTCCCACAAGCGATTCTTTCTCAAGATAGCAATCAATCCTATCGCTGGTTTGAAGGCGGTAAACTGAACACCTGCTACCTGGCACTGGACCATCACGTCAATTCAGGAAGAGCTGAGCAAGCTGCCCTGATCTACGACTCCCCAGTAACTGGTCAACAACAGACTTTCACCTACTTAGAGTTGCGTAATGAAGTTGCTCGTTTTGCAGGGGTCCTGAAAAATCACGGCGTTGTCAAAGGGGATCGGATCATTGTCTACATGCCGATGATACCACAAGCCATCATTGCCATGCTGGCCTGTGCTCGTCTGGGAGCAATTCACTCCGTAGTGTTTGGTGGCTTTGCCCCAAATGAATTGGCCGTTCGTATCGATGATGCTCGCCCAAAACTTTTGGTAACAGCGTCCTGCGGAATCGAGGTTCAGAAGGTCATTCCCTACAAACCACTTGTGGATGAAGCGATTCAAAAGTCCAAGTTTCCTCCAGAAAAGGTGCTGGTTCTTCAAAGACACCAAGTAACAGCTGAGATGAAGGATGGAAGGGATTTGGATTGGGAAACTGAGCTTTCATCTGCAAATCCCACTGAACCGGTTCCAGTTGATTCGTGGGACCCCCTCTACATTCTTTATACCTCTGGGACGACAGGATTACCCAAGGGAGTGGTACGGGATAATGGAGGACACGCTGTGGCTATGCGCTACAGCATGAAAACCATTTATAACGCTAAACCGAGTGACGTTTATTGGGCAGCCTCTGATGTTGGTTGGGTAGTTGGCCATTCTTACATTGTTTACGCACCACTACTTCATGGATGCACGACACTGGTTTATGAAGGCAAACCCGTCAAAACACCAGATCCAGGCGCATTTTGGCGAATGATTGAAGAGCACAAGATCAATCATTTCTTCACTGCACCGACAGCTTTCCGAGCAGTCCGCAAAGAGGATCCTGATGCAGAATTTTTGAAAAAATACGACATTTCTTCACTCAAGGGACTCTTCCTAGCCGGTGAAAGATTAGATCCTCCAACTTATGAGTGGCTCCAAAATATTTTGGATGTTCCGATTACTGATCACTGGTGGCAAACTGAAACGGGTTGGGCCATCGCTGGGAACCCAATGGGCTTGGAACCACACCAGCCAAAGAGTGGTTCTGCAACGCTACCTTCTCCCGGTTACAAGGTGACTGTCCTTGATGAAGAAGGATATGAGGTGTCCAAAAATACCCAAGGAAACATCGCTGTCAAGCTGCCTCTTCCACCAAGTTGTTTACCGACTCTCTGGGGCGATCATGATCGATTCAAAGCATCTTATCTTGATCAATTTCCAGGCTACTACAGCACCTCAGATGGAGGATATCTTGATGAAGATGGCTATGTCTTCGTGATGGGAAGGACCGATGACAACATCAATGTAGCCGGCCATCGGCTCTCCACCGGAGAAATGGAGGAGTTGATTGGCTCTCATGCCGCCGTTGCTGAATGTGCAGTAGTAGGAATCGATGATGAGTTGAGGGGACAGGTACCGGTGGGCTTTGTCGTCTTGAAAGATGGAATCACTGCTAAGCCTGAATCAATTGAGCAAGACCTTATCTTGCTGATTCGACAAGAAATTGGCGCAGTCGCTTACTTCCGTCAGGCCGCTGTTGTAGCTCGACTTCCCAAGACTCGTTCTGGAAAAATCCTGCGAAAAACCATCCGCAGGCTAGCTGTTGAAACAGATGTCCCTGTTCCACCAACCATTGACGATCCAAAGATCATGACCGAGTTGCTGGAAGCAATGCAGTCCAAAGGGATCGGCCAGTTTACGAAATAACACACAAATCCAAGCTGGCCTCATTCCTCTGAGCCAGCCCCTTTGCCCCTTCTTGTTCCTAATGACCCCTACTAAACTCCCTTGCATCTTGTTGGCACAGAGCAACAGCGTTTCGATTGCCAGAAAATACTTTTACGAGTGCCTGAAACCGGAAAATTCAACTATCTGGGAACCGCCTCAAGTCATGCAGATTGAGCGGTGGCTGTTGCAACTAGCCCATCAAGCGTTGCTGTTCGAGCAGGTAACTTTTCCGGAAAATCTTAGTCGGGTTTTACAAAAGCGTGAGGAGCAACTGGTTTGGGAGGAAATCCTGAGAGCAGACCTCAAGGATTCAAAAGATTTTCTACAACTTTTGCCACTGGTGCGAACTGTTCAAGAAACTCATCGCTTGTGGCAAATCCATCTCAGTTCAGAACCTCACGACTTTCCACCTAATCACACCTGGGAGAGATTCACGAAATGGCAAACAACATTCGTAGACCGCTGTGACAAAGAAGGCTGGTGGACCGAAGCAGACCTAGTAGCAAAATGCCTGAAATGGATTAATGAAGACCAAATTCCTATTCCCGAAGAATTCTGGTTTGTTGGCTTTCGAAAAGGCGAAGATTTATTTCTTAATGAACTTCGATCAGCCCTTCAATCCCGCAACTGCAATTTTTGTGATTGGCAAATTTCTCGGCCAAAATCCACAACACCTGTCAACCGTTGCTTCGCAGATCAGGAGTCAGAGCTTCGCACTGCGATTGACTGGCTTGCTAGCATTCGAAAGCAAAAGCCTGAAGCCAAATTGGCTTTATTGATTCCAGGACTTTCCCGAGTTCAGCACACCGTGAGACGTTTGTTGAATGAACAGCTGATCCCAGATTTCGAATGGCAACTTGATTCCAGCCAAGATGTCTATCAAATAGTGGCTGGACAACCTCTCTTGGAGTTAAAAGCTTTTCAGCATTTGAATCATTGGTGGGAAATCCTACAACTGCTATCCAACGCGAGCTATCCCAAAATTCCTCTTGAGCTGCTTTCCCAAGTGCTTCGTTCAAGTTTCTGGAAATCAAAAGATTCTCAAGAATCTCTCATTCAATTGGAACTGGCTTTACGCGATAAAGAATCTCTCACTGTGAGCCACAGTCTATTGAATCATCTAATTGAAAAAACTGGTTGTCCAGATTTTCTGGAATTACTGAATAGCTTGAAAGAGCTCATTGCAAACACACCTAAGAAACAACTACCTTCAGAATGGACTGAATTTTTGAGGAAGGTACGCCAACGTCTAGGCTGGCATCCAGGAAGGGAATGGGATGAGGAGCGTGAATTATTCCAGGATCTTTCTCAATTGGACAACATCTTAGGCCCAATTCAGTTGGCTGGCCTTCTTCAGCAAGCCCGCAGACAGCTTCAGCACCGGATGTACTATCCCACTCAGGGTGGCGTATCAGAAAAGATTCTGATCATGGATACTCAGGATCTTTTAGACCTTCCCTTTGATGGTCTCTGGATCTGTGGTTTGACCGAAGAGCAATTCCCTCCACATTTAAGAAATTCCAACCTGCTACCGGCAACCTTACAAAATAAACTTGGCCTAAACTCCATGAATTTCGAACAAGTGGAAGAGAGCAGTCAGGATCTTTTAAGGCGATGGGAAAACCAAGCAGTCGATTTAGTGCTAAGTAGTCCCCTCTCTATTGACGGTCGTGAAGTTCGCCCAAGTCCCTGGCTCAATTGGCCTAAAGAGTTCGAAGATGCTGTAGATTCCAGAAGTTTGAATCCAAACTGGAAAGACTTTGCCAACCATCAAATCACTTTGGAAACGGTCTCCGATTCCGTAGGTTTGTCACTCCCTTTGGGTACAGCCGTTCGAGGTGGAACAAGTGTCCTCAAAGCTCAGGCTCTATGCCCCAGAATGGCTTATGCTGAGTATCGCCTGGGTGCCAAGCATCCCATTGTTCCTCAAGCAGGGCTATCCCCAATACAACGTGGAAATTTGGTCCACTGGTCTCTTGAAAACTTTTGGAATCAAGCACATAGATCATCTGCTTTGGAGAGTATAGTTCAAGTACAGGAATGGATAACAAATAGTATCGAGGCTGCCCTGGAACGTTTTGAGAAATACTATCCAGGGTTGATCAAAACAAATTTTCGTAGATTGGAAGCGCGACGTCTCAATATCTTGCTCCATGACTGGCTAAATTTGGAGAAAAGCCGAGTTCCCTTTATTGTCGAAGCATCAGAAGAAAAAGGTGAACTTTCACTGGGTGGACTGAAGTTCAGAGTTCGAATCGACCGGCTGGACCGTTTAGAACACTCTGATCAGTTCATATTACTTGATTACAAATCGGGGACAGGAAATTCCCCAACAAGTTGGTTTCAGCAAAGAATTACCGAACCACAACTACCTCTGTATGCCGTGAATCTTGAGGAAGGGACTCTTGCGGCCGTTGCTTTTGCCCAGGTTCACAATCGAGAATGTAGTTTTAAAGGAATTCAAGCGGAAGAAGCTTCACTTCCGGGAATCAAGCCTTTCGACAAACTTCCTCAAAGAAAAGAGTGGCCCCCTCAATATGATTGGAGTTCTCTGATCGAAGATTGGCGAGTTCGCCTTGATGATGTAGCACATGAGTTTGCACAAGGTGCTGCCCCACTCAGCTACAGTATCCAAGTAACCTCTTCAGCTAATCTAATTGAACAGGTCTTTGCTTATTCGGGAGCAAGAGGCTTTTGTAGGGTCTATGAGTCCCATGTTCCTGAATTTAATGATGATGCTTTTTCGGAGATTGATCGAAAATAAACCTGATACCTTCAGAGGAGCATTTCATCCAGCGGACGCCTAAGGCGAGACACTAGTTCTTTCTGACGTTGAGTATCCGTGAGCGTGTCAGGATCACCCAAATATCCAACTGCAATTACAGAGTACGGTTCCTGATTTTGATTCAAATCAAAAGCCTCCTTAGCTGCTTCTACCGAGAAACCTCCCATTTGATGTAGGTAGATTTGTCGAGAGGCAGCTTGGATTGCAAGCTGAGCAATTGCCTGTCCCAGATCATAACCAGCATGTCGGTTAACCTTTTCATTGTGAGTGAAAAGCAATCTGGCGACTGCAAGCATTAAAACAGTAGCCTGTTGAGCCCAACTGCGATTTCCCTCAGACACACAATCCAATAACACTTGGTGTAGTACATCACCACGGTGAGTAATCAAAATTTGCCAGGGTTGCTCATTGAAGCAGGAGGACGACCAGCGTAAAGCCTCCAGCATGGCTTGTAACTCAATCTCTGGAATTGGTTTTGGTTCAAAAGCTCTTGGGCTCCAGCGATCTTTGATGGCTTGAAGAACCGGCAGATCTGTGTCAACGGATTTGCTCATCCAAACTCCTTAAAATTTAAATTTTACCGAATAATTGTGCGATGGATCAGTTTGTCCCAGTCTCAGTGCTGAGTTCAAAGAGAAGCAAGTGTGAGTTCAAAACAGATAGAAAATCAATGTCTTCCTCCATGACGGCAGCACCATCTCCAGCCCGCATTTCAATATTGTGCAGCCTGAGTTCTCCCGAAATGAGTTGTAGCCAATAAGCTTTGCCAAGCTTGTTTTGAAACACTAGTTGTTTCCCCTGCTCAACTTTCGCATCATATATCGAGGTTTGCTGATTGATGCGTAATGAACCCCGATCTCCTGTTGGAGACACTATTTTTCTCCAATCACCCCAAGGTGGATCACCAAAAAATTTCTGTTCATAATCAGGAGCCAGGCCTTTTTGATCAGGGTATAGCCATATTTGAAGAAAATGATTGGCAGATGTGTTTGAGGGATTGTACTCGCTATGCACAACCCCAGTTCCCGCAGTCATTCTTTGCACTTCTCCAACTCTAATGACATCTTGATTGCCCATACTATCCTGATGCTCTAATTCGCCTTCTATCATATACGAGATAATTTCCATATCTCGATGCCGATGGGTTTCAAAACCAGATCCAGCCTTCACCCGATCCTCATTGATTACTCTCAATTGATGGTATCCCATATGATTTGGGTCAAAGTAAGATCCAAATGAAAAACTGTGTTGGCTCTGCAACCAACCGAAATCTACTTTTCCTCGAGATGAGGATGGTCGTTTTGAGATCATTGTTTTCTTGTTAGATGAGATTAAAGAAATTGAAAATACAGGATTGAAGATATCTAAGATTTCAATAGATTAATAATATTAAATTTTACTCATATTAATAAATAATTTTTATCAAATGACTTTGGATCAAATAAGAGTTTTGTCAACAATTGTTCAAACAGGCAGTTTTCGAGGGGCCGCGGAGCTTCTTCATCGCACGCAACCAACTCTCAGTGTTGCCATAAGGAATCTGGAGAGAGAATTTGGCTTTGAGTTATTTGATCGGGGAAATTATCGCCCAGTTCTTACGACGGAAGGAGCAAAAGTCCTCTCTCAAGCTCGGAAAATTCTGGGACAGGTTGAGGAGTTGGAGAGCTTAGTTCAGACCATCAGAGAGGGGGTTGAAACAGATTTTTTCATTGTGTTTGACGCACTCTGTCCACCCGAAATGATTTCTCAATTTCTTCGTTATTTTGAGAAAGTTCATCCCCAGACTCGTTTACGCCTGTCTGTTGAGTATGTGAGTGGAGCGTTCGAAAGAGTTTCAACTGGAGAAGCCCAAATTGCGTTGTGCCCTGTTCATGAAAGCTTGGAAGAGTTTCGGAACATCGAACTGTTTCGAGTCCAGATGATTCCTGTTGCAGGACCTCAATTTATTGATCATCTCGGTGATTCACCAACGATAGCTAACTTGGAGCAAGCCACACAGATTGTAGTTGGTGATTCCAGAACGAAAGGACCTCGGAAAGATTTCGGTGTACTTGATAGAGTAAAGCGATGGACAGTGAACGATCACGCTTTAAAGTTGGAGATGCTTAGACAGGGCATGGGTTGGGGCAGACTACCTGAATTTCTGGTCAGAGAGGAGATCGTCAAAAAGAATTTGATTTGTCTTTCGGAGTCCTTAATCAGCAGTGTTTCAATACCGGTTTACTTGCTTAGGAAAAGGAACACTGTGTCAGGACCTGTGACACAACAAGTATGGGACTACTTTTTGGAAAATATTGATGATGGTAAACGGGGGGTTTCGGCCTAACTCTTTCAATTAACCCCACTTGTCTGTCCGCACTTTTTTCTTCGCATGGACAGGACACTTGAAGAGTAGCTCTGGTTCTTTTTTTTCTTCACGTTGCTTGGCAGTGACTGCACCATTTGCTCGCTGTTCCGGAGTTGGATATTCTACTTCCAAGAACATTGGCCCCAGTCCTGTATCTCTTGTCTCACTCATAGACAATTGATAGCGAGGCTCCACTCTCTGGAATTCGTTTGGTTGTATCGGTGCAATTGGAGTAACCCGGTCTCTTGCCCCATCTAGATACTGAGGATAGAAATTGGTAGTGCCCTCTAATCGATGCCAGGGAGTTTGTTTTCTTTTTTTCTTAATTTGAGCTACCATGACACCCTTTAGTTACAAAATATACGTAATTGGCGAGTTTGTGTGTTTCATTGGATTGAAACCTCCTAAAAAGTGATTCTCATGGAACCATCTGATTTTCCCACCAGGGAAACCGTTTATGCAAAGATTCGCGCCGATTTGGATCAGTATGGTTGGAGTCTCATTTCGTCAGTTTACCGCGAAGAACTTTTCACACACACAGTTGGTCTAAGCTGGGGCTATGAACACCAAGAGATTGAACTCATCGGCCTGAATCAAGAAATCGCTGCAATGTTGCTAAATGAATTGGCCAGACGAGTCGTCAATGGTGAAAAATTTCATGCCAACTGCCATTTTGAAGATATTGTAGATGGAGTTGATTTGATCCTTGTGGAAAACCCAATTGATCCACTTGGCAAGCCTATGACCAATGGCAGACTCCGCTTGATTTGGCCTGATGAAAACAACCTCTATCCCTGGCAGAAAGGCTGCGAAGAAGAATGTCTAATCCAGCAGTGGTTTCCAGATTCAACGATGCCTGAAAGAGATACTTGCGAGGCCTACGCACTTTTGGAACAAGCTACCCTTCGTTGAAATACAAGCTGATCATTTTAGATTTTCCTGCTGCAGAATTCTCTCCATTTCAGAGATTAACGTTTTTCGAAAGCGATCCTGCCTCAAACCAAATTGTAGTGAGGACAACAAATATCCCAAGGGCTCCCCTACATCGTAACGTGTCCCTTTCATTTTGACAGCTGAAACCCTGCCTCTTAAAGCCAACTGATTAATCGCTTCCGTCTGTGTAAATTCACCTTGATGCTCGTGAGTATTATCTGTCGCACGAAGTGCATCAAAGATTTCTGGGGTATATAAGTATCGACCATAAGACGCATAGTTACTGGGTTCAGTCCCCGGAGCTGGCTTTTCCACCATCTGTCTGACCCCCATAATTTCACCTTCATTAACCGGATCAATTACTCCATAGCGTGAGATATCTTCTTCAGGAAGTGCTTCCACAGTCAGGATCGTATTCCCTGTTTCCTTGTAAGCTTCAATCAATTGTAGAGTCAACGGAGGATCCCCCATCACGATGTCATCAGGATAGGCCACCACAAAAGGAGCATCCTGGACAAAGGGTTCTACAAGCATCAGGGCATTGCCCGTGCCCATCATCTCTTGTTGTCTCAATGTAAAGATATTTGCACTCGTTGGCTTGATTAACTCCAATTTTTCCATGGAGTTCGCTTTGGAAAAAGCTGAGTCTAGCTCAACTTCTCGATCAAAATAGTCTTCTAAAACTTTTTTTCTGCGTGAAGATACCAAAAGTATATCTTCAATACCAGAATCCACCATCTCTTGAACAATGAAATCAATCACTGGGCGGTCAATCAGAGGAAACATTTCCTTCGGAATCGTCTTAGAAGCTGGTAAAAATCTCGTTGCATACCCTGCCGCTAAAATCACACCTTTCATGAAGACTCCATTTCTACTCGGGTGGTACAGGCAATCACTTAGGTTGTTGAAGAAGATTCAATAGATAGGCTACCAGTTGTTGAACGGTCTGTAGTTCCAAGATTTGCTCGATGTCGGCTTCCTGACCAAATTCATCTTCCAAGGCCATAATCACGTTCATCGCATCCAAAGATGTCAGATCCAGATCATCTCTTAGATTTGAATCCAACTTCACGACTTCCAGAGGGAGATCTAGTTCCCGAGCAATTGTCTCAAGGCAAACGTCTCGGATTTCTTCTTCGCTTAGTTGCATGAGCGAAACACCAAGCAAGCGTTGCTGCCTCCAAAGGCAAAGGAGTTTGAAAGCACATTTTGGATTTTATGTTTGCGTGAAACTGGTGAGAGATTTTGCAGATGACATGCCGGGTCAGTAGGTTGACAGTTCAAGCTTGGTGGAACGACTTGATGCTGAATGGATAGTGCAGAAACGACCGCTTCAATAGCAGAAGCAGCCCCCATGCTATGTCCTAATTGCGACTTACTGGCAGTACAAGGAGGAATTTGATCACCAAAGATTTTCTTGATTGCCGCTCCTTCCATTTGATCATTCAACTTCGTACCCGTTCCATGTAGATTTATGCAATCTACATCAATTGGGGATATCTCTGAATCTTTCATAGCCTTTTGAATTGCTTGGCTCACTCCCTCCAGTTCTGGGCTTGTTAAACTTTCTGCATCACAATTCGAAGCAAACCCAATCAGCTCTGCGATCGGTGATTGATTTCTTCGATTGCAGGACTCCTCTGTCTCAAGAACGATCATAGCAGCTCCCTCACTGAGCACAAAGCCATCCCGATCCATCGCAAATGGCTTACATACCCGTTCCGGATTTTCCTTACTCCTTGAGAGCACTCCCATCGCCTCCCATGTTCGTAGTAATTCATAAGTAACAGGGGCTTCGGCTCCTCCACAAATTACCGTGTCATAAAGACCTGCCTGGAGCCATTCTGCACCAATACCAATTGCATTTGCTCCAGAAGAACAGGCTGTATTTACAGTGAGATTCCGACCCTTGCAGCCATGATTGATTGCAATCTGTGCTGAGAGCGCATTATTCATCATTCTGGGAATTGTGAAAGCATTGATCTTCTTATTTGTCTCTGGAAGATATAGTGCGTCGTACGCAGGTTTATAGGAAACAATTCCCCCAATTCCCGTCCCAGCAACAACAGCACATTTAGCTAGGTCAGGACCAGTAATTTCAGACTGTGCTATTGCTTCTCTTGCTGCAAGCAAACCGTATTGTACAAAGGCTTCACAAGATCGCTGCTCTCTGGGCGAAAAATAACCCTTAGCATCATAATTTTGAATGATCCCAGCGACCTGAGTCAGGGAGGGGGTCGGATCGAATCTGGTGATGTGATGGACACCTGATTTCCCGTGGGAGAGATTATTCCAGAATTCTTTTATTTCACCACCGAGTGGACAGAATATTCCCATGCCTGTGACGAAGACACGCTTACGACCCATTCTGATCTCGATTCACAACTCCGACGATCCCTGGGTGACATCTCCGATAAACCTCAACATAATCTGGTCGGTTGATATGGGCATATTGAAGAGTAGCATCCAAGCTGACGTATCCAAAGAGTTGAGCCAGATCAGTCAAATCTAGCCCATTCTCCAACAAGTGCGCTGCGAACGAATGACGGAGGATACGTGCATTGATACGGCTCTGAATTCTAGCTCGTTTTGCGTGCTTCTTAATCATGAACCAGAACCCAATCCTCGTCATCCTCTCACCATCTCTATTGGGAAATAAGCATAAATCTGCTTCGTAACGCAGCCTGCCTTGCCTGCCTTGTTTGAGGTATTTTTGAAGGACCTCAATCGCCATTGTAGTGACCGGAACCATTCGCTCCCTTCGACCTCGCACCTTCAGAAAACCCAAGTCCAAAAATAAATCTGAGATGTCTAAATTCAATAATTCGTGGACTTTCAAACCACTTGAATAGAGCAGCTCCAACATTGCCCGATCTCGCAGTCCAAGATAATGATCATCTGAAGGAGCCTCCAATAAATCTTCAACCTCTTTTGTACTCAAGAGTTCTGGGGGTTTTGAAGGAATTTCAGGAAACTTTACAAGATGTAGTGGGTTGACACGAATCCAGTTCTTTCCCTCTGCACAATTTAAAAATAGTTTCAGGGAAGAGAGATGACGGCAAACCGAGCTGGGTTGCATAAAATCAAGCAACTGATCTCGGTATTGTTCCATAAGCGAGCGATTGACCTTTACGAGATCTCCTGCCTCTGTGGTGGCTGCATACCATTGTAGAAACTGCTGAGTGTCATCGTGGTGGTTTTTCAGGCTACTTTCTGAGTAGGATTGCGACTTCAACCATTCCATAAATTCTTGAAGTAGCAGTTCCATGAGGAAGCAAATGTGGGAATGAAGGGGAGGGGGAGAAGCCCACGAGAACCGTGTGAACAAATGGGCATTTGATGCCTAGCCCGAATAGGTGGAGAAGCGTGTAAGAATTTTAGGCTTCCTTGATAAAGGCGTGCTCACCATTCTCAGGGACAATCTCCGCGTGGTGATGAAAAGGCAACAAAAGTTTGTCATCACGAGAACCGCAGGACTTCTCGGCAAAAAATCACAGGCAATGTGATTTTTGGACCATACTAAATCCTATCGAATACAGCCCATCTGGGCAAGTGAATTCAGGCTTGGACGAGAACCTGATCAAGTCTTTCGCAAAGATCACGAAGATTTTTTTCCATCTCATCATACTGCGGTTGCTGCTTCTGTCTCATCAACTGATCAGCCAGATTCAAGGCTACCAACAAGTATAAATTACTGGAGGAAATGGAGCTAGAGCTTTGCTGAATCGTTGAAATTTGTTGTTCCAAGAAGCTCTCCACTTTCCTTATGTGCTCTTCGCCATAAGGACTTGCAATCGCAAATCGGTTACCGTTGACTGTAATTTGATACTGTTTGCGATCAGCTTTGGCGTCAGACATGACAATTCCTCAACAAGGTAGAAAGTTAGCCCTCTGCGATGATTTTCACCTTCTCGGTGTGCAGAACACGATACAGGTTCCGCTCCTGAGGTTTTGATGGATCAAACTGTGAAGTAAACTGGTAAATACGCTTATGTCGGCTTGTCGTGAAACGGAATGTGATTAGCAGCGGCTGCTCTTTATTTGAGGCAGGAAGTTGTTTTAGGTCACTGGGTTCAATATAAATGAAATTCGGAGAGTTAAACCTGACAAGAGCGCTGAACTCTTCATTCTTTTGATGATCTGTGGGTGATCTATAACTTGCAGTTAGCTGTACTCCTGGAGCTACCTGACGGGAATTTCCCACAACCAGATCCGGGTTTTCAGAGGTGAACCTCAATTTCTCCCTTAGCTTCACCAAGAGATCTAACTTCTTATAGTCCAGTTGTCCTAATTTCTGAATTGACTGCTCAAATATTTCGGCCTTCTTAGAAATTGCCTTGTAATCTTTAACATCCATCAATCTAGACATCTCCCACAAAAGTTGAGCCTCTTCTTCTTCCAAACGGAACTCTTTGCTGACCGTCTCGATTAATTTTAGACGTGCGCGTTCGTATAGTTTTACCTTGAAACCATCGACTAAATTTTGATCTGGTGTGTAATAAATATTGAGATTTCCACGGTCAGTATCTTCCCAAAAGGTGGGTCCTGCGAATTTCAATCGACCACATGAGATTTCAATTACCTTGCTAAAGTTAATTTCCCCGAGAACGTTAACATCATCCATTACGTCTTTAAGAATTTTCTCAACAAACTCCTCATCATTATGTCGCTCATAGAAAAGAGCCAATCCAATCTGCAGAATTCTCACTCCGTTATTTATCAGAACACCTTGATCTAGGTCCTCTTTATTAACATCCGGTGGGTTATCAACCTGCAGAATTTCTCCAAGCAGATGAGTTTGTAAATCCCTATCCCACTTCTCGTTATAAACCTTCTCCAACAGTTTTTTCATCTCAGTGGCAATGACATCGACAATAAAATACAGAGCAGGGCTATTTTTCCCATGCTTAAAGATTTCAATACCATAAATTCTGAAGTACATGAAGCAGCGTTTGAGGTAATCAATCCGCTGATAATCTGCCAGATGATTTACAAAATTCCCATAGTGGAACGCGACGTTATAAAGGTTTCTAGCTTCGTTGTTCTTGATCGCATGCTTGATCGCAAATCGAAGAAGAGTGTTGAATCGAATGATGATGACATCTACTAAACGATCATCCTCTAATTCAATTGCTGTTAGACCGATTTCGGACATTTCTGCCGCCACCAATGAAGCCAGATCAAATGATCCATCTTCAATTTGACGTATGTAAACGTTTCCGAGCAGGCGGAATAACTTCTGCTCATAAAATGTCTTTGTTTTTTCCATGTCCCCGTACTGACCAATCATAGTCTTAAAGCTGATGTCGGTTCGCACTTTGGGCGTCACTGAGAAGAATTCTTCACCAATATGAGATTTGACTCGAACATATTCATGAATCGTCAAACTCATCTGGTGAATGATATCCGCTTTGAGTTCCTTAAAAGACACATACTCTAGAATGTCATCCAACTGGTTCAAAGCCTCGAACATCTGAACTTGGTACTGTTCACGGATATTTGGCACTGTAATAAGTGCCTGGGCTCTTTCCGTTGTCAGATCGTGAATTTGATCAATATTGTTCCCATAAATGCGACTAATTACGTTACTTGGTTTGGTATACCGCAGAATGTAGAAAATATAAGGAAATGCAAAAAATGCTGAGAGAACAAGAAGAATATGGGTGTTAAAAACTCGGCTCGCAGGGCGGACCAGATCAATATCGGCATATAGGTTGATGAGGATTGCATGCATTCCCGAAACGATCAAAAACCACACGTAGATCAAACTGGGGAGATCTTTCATGTAGAGGTCGATCAGTTTTGGAATACTTTGGGAAGCAATCGAAATGACCAGGATCAAAGTTCCCAAGATCATTCCTAAAAGGGCTTGCCAGACTTCCGCACTGAACCCCATATCAACACCTTCAAAGCCCTCTGGGAAACTACCGCTGAAGAAGGCAATGACACCCTTATATGGCTCGAAGAGGACGGCATCGAAAAGAATGTCGCAAAGAGTGACGAGCAAGACTACTCCAACCAACGATGCGATTGACCTGTTACGATCTGCAAATGCCAACGCGCGAAAAATATAGAAACTAATCTGCAAAGACGATTTTTGTGATTCCTGTACGGTGGCCTGATCTGAAACTGTATCCATAACTTTCAAACAGTATGATGAGTCAAAATTTCAGAATCCTGTAAGGATTTGCTTTAGTTGTTTGTTCAACACATTAGAGAATAGAGAAAATTTTGAAGAAAGGAATTAGATTGCAACCAACTTCTCGAAACCACAAGCAATAGACGCCCCAACTCAATTGGGAGCATCATTTTCAATGAGCTTCCCCTCTTCCAAAGAAATGACCCTGTCTGCTATCCCCAATACCTCACTGCTGTGAGTTGCTACGATCATGGTTTTCCCTGCTTTCCGAATAAGCTCCCGAAATAAACCTAAAGCTTGCTCTCCAGTTTGTCGATCTAGGTTACCAGTTGGCTCATCAGCCAATACTAAATTTGGGTCGTGAACCAGTGCTCTGGCAATCGCTACCCTCTGCTGTTCCCCACCAGAGAGCCGATCAGGGAAGCTTTCCAATCGATCCCCCAAACCCAGCTCCTGCATTAGCTCAGCGACTCTAGCTTTTGCAGTTTTTGCAGATTCTCCATTTAATTCCATTGGGAGCAATAGATTTTCTTCAACGGTCAATGTAGGAATTAAATTGAAGGACTGAAAAACGAATCCAATATTTTTTCTACGAAATAAAGTTCTTTGATGCTCGTCCAATTCATTCAACATCGTTTCTGATATCCTGATACTTCCTGAGGACGGCTCATCAATCCCGGCCAGTAAGTTGAGCAAAGTAGATTTGCCAGAACCACTTCTTCCCAACAAAGCCACTATCTGTCCCTCTTGAATTTTAAGACTTACATTTCGAAGTACTTGACGCTTCTCACCACCCTCCAAATAGAACTTGTTCAACTCATTAAGTTCCAAAAAATCTTTTGCTAAAACCACCAAATAGAATCCTTAATCAAAGTTGACAAGTGACAGCAATCAAAGTATTTTTATCTGCTTTGCTGATGGCGGGAGTAGCTCAGCTGGTAGAGCGCTGGATTGTGATTCCAGTGGTCGTGGGTTCAAGTCCCATCTCTCGCCCCATGGGCGCCTGTAGCTCAGCTGGATAGAGCATTTGACTTCGGATCAAAGGGTCGGGGGTTCGAATCCTCCCGGGCGCGCCATGCCTTACTCACAAAAGGCAATCAGTTCTATTACTCCGCTTTTGCAGCTTTTCCCGCTTTCAAAAAGCATCTCGTAATTCGTTTTAATATCCCACTGCCCTTCTATTGAGCAACGGTTGCTCTTTCACTGTAAGATGAACGATCGCAGAGAAAGCCCCAACCCCTACGCCAACCCACCAAACTAGATCGTAAGATCCGAATTCATCATAAAACAAACCACCTAGCCATACCCCTGAAAAACCACCCAGTTGGTGAGAGAAAAAAACCAATCCGAATAAAGTACCCATATATTTAAGTCCGTAAATATAGGCAACCAACCCTGAGGTGAGTGGAACAGTGGCTAACCATAAGCCTCCCATCACAGCTGAAAACAATAGAACAGAGTTCGACGTAATTGGCATCATGATGAAGGCCGCAGCCGCAATTGTCCGGCCTACATAGATCAATGAAAGCAAATTTTTCTTTGGAAAGTATTTCCCCAGAGCCCCTGCGGCTATGGTTCCCAAAAGATTTGCTATGCCAATCACAGCGATTGAAAATGCACCTAAAGCTGAGGTTGTTGAGACCCCAATGCTCCGTAAAAGGCTATCCTGTGGAATTCCCATACACATTTCCTCCACCAAAGCTGGAAAATGTGCAGTGATGAAAGCCAATTGAAAGCCACAGGAAAAGAATCCCAAGAAAATCATGATGTAGCTCGGATCCCTGAAAGCCCTGCCACAAACTTCTCCTAGACTCTCCTCCAACTCTTGCCGAGTTGCAAAATTGGTTGATCGCAAAAAAGGTAGAACAATTAATGCCAAAAATATTGAGACTGCAAAAACCAGAAAAACCTCGGACCATGGCATTTTCCCAAGCAACCAACTCGCGGTTGGAGGACCAACAATCTGACCAGCTGAGCCAGCAGCAGTTGCAACTCCCAACGCAAGGGAACGGTTCTCAGGACTCGTACTTCTTCCAACGACAGCCAAGATCACCCCAAAACCTGTCCCAGCGATTCCAAAACCAACTAAAATTTCTAGTATTTGAAGCGCTTCTGGAGTGACGGCATAGCTACTCAAAACTAATCCCAGGGCATATACAAGGGCCCCAAGCACAATTGCTTTTCGGTCTCCCCACTTCTCAGCAATGATACTAAAGAGTGGTTGTCCAATTCCCCAAGCAAGATTCTGAATAGCAATTGCCAGAGAAAACTCTGAGCGAGGCCAAAGGAACTCGTTGCCAATAGGGACCTGAAAAACCCCAAAGCTGGCCCTGATTGCAAAACCCACCATTAGAATGACGCAACCAGACAATAGCACTGGAGTAAACAATGATGCCTTATTGTCTGAACGCATAATCAGAAAAACTCTGTCTCTAGAGATAAAGTGGGGATTCCAGTAACGGAAGATGAATCAGCGGTGGGAATACATTATTAAAAACGTCAGCTTGCTTTGGCAAGCTCTCCGGCCTGGCATGCACTAGGCCGGAGTAGGAGCTATTTCTAAAGCCTAGGCTTTTAATCTCTCTACTTCCTCAGGTTTCATCTTCGTTGCTGCGGCAACAACGTCAATGTTCATACCAGATTCACCATTGACTAGCCTGCGGGCAATTTCAACTCGCTCATGTTCTTGTCCACGCAGCATTCCTTCTCGGTGACCTTGGCGACCTTTTGCTTCAATTGCCTCCACAACCCGATCCCGAATTCTTTTGCGAATCTGGTCTACTGGAATGATCAAGGCTGCCAAAGTAATAACCATCAGCCACTCGCCAAAGCCCAACCCAACTGTTCTTAAAACCTCACCCCCCAAGTATGTGAAGAGGATCTGGAGGAAGAAGATCAAGCCAACGACCCGTAAGAAATTCTTGTTCTCACCAATATGCTCAAACAGGTCTGTGCCCTCTGTACGTGAATTAAATTTATTGAAATTATTGATGAAAACAAAGAACGCAAAAAATGCTGTCAAAAGCACTGCATCTGGATTGTAGCCAGGATCAGTTGGTAATCCACAGCGGCTTTCATCACAGGCAAAAAAGCTACCTAGCCCATCACTAGTGAGGAAAAACAGGCTAAGAATTGCCATTGCAATTCCATTTGTAAAAATGGCAGACCACATATCTGGAGTGATCAGTGGCGCATTTTTGGGGATGGGGGGCTCCTTCATGTATCGACTCAGAGCAGCTTCTCCAGCAAAAGCAATCGCAGCCAGAGTGTCCATAACCAAGTTTATCCAGAGCATTTGAGTCATGGTGAGCGGCAGGTCTATTCCAAAGAAAGGACCAAAGAAAGCCACCAGAATCGCAGCAACGTTTACTGAAAGTTGGAAGATTAGAAACTTTCTTATAGATTTCAGCAACGTCCTTCCATAAAGGACAGCACGGGTTAGTGATGAGAAATTGTCGTCCAAAATTACAATATCACTGGACTCCTTCGTCATTTCAGTCCCACTCCCCATGGCAAATCCAACATCCGCATTTTTTACAGCGGGGGCGTCGTTAACTCCATCACCCGTCATACCCACGACCCAATTGCGTTCCTTGGCAGCTTTCACAAGGCGGCTTTTATCGGTTGGAAGTGCTCTTGATACCACACAAAGATTCGGAAGCATGTCGCGAACCTGAGCATCTGACATCTCTCCCAATTCTGTCGAAGTGGTCACCACTGGATTATCACCTTGGATAATCCCCATTTCTTTAGCGATTGCGCGCGCCGTATTCTTGGCATCACCTGTGATCATGACCACCCGAATTCCTGCTGCTTGAGCCTCTTGAACAGCTACTTTGGCTTCCTGACGTATTTCGTCTCTCAACCCGAAAATGGTGACTAAAGCAAGATTCTGAGGCAGGGAAGGATCCTCACTAATTGACTCATCGGTTACTGCTAGCCCGATCAAACGCATAGTTCGCTCGGACATCTTATTCATCTCATGCAGCAAGTTCTCATGCGAGGGTAAAGGCTGGCGCTTTCCATTTTCGTCTATATAGGCCGTACAGTTAGCCAGCACAATTTCTGCGGCTCCTTTGACCATCGTGACCGACTTCTTACCTTTCACCTGTGAGGCTGAAAATTTATATAAGCTCTTGAAGGGGATATTTTGGACAAGTTCTACATCATCTTTTTCCTTTAGATTCTCATCCAAGTATCTAAGGAGGGCTTGTTCAGTTGGATTGGCTCCAACAATGACAGGTTTTGGACCAGTAGTGTCAATGGCAGCGCTAGTATTGTTGCGCAAGGAAAAGATAATTTCATTGCGTAGACCATCAGGAATTTCATCAAGCTTAGTGTGGTGCTGGCCTGTACCGTCTAGGGTATCAGCAACTTGTAATAAGCCCTGCGTCAGGGTTCCAGTTTTGTCGGAAAACAAAACCGTTAGACTGCCGGCTGTTTCTATTCCGAGTAACTTCCTCACGAGAACTTTAGCCTTCAAGAGCTTACGCATGTTCATCGAAAGGACGGTAGCGATCATCATTGGGAGTCCCTCTGGAACTACTACCACGATGATGATGATGGCTAAGACAATTGCTGTGACGATATCATGGACAATTTCTCCAAATGGCTGTGAAAAGTAGATACCAACACTTTCAGCTTCAATGAAGATGTGATTGGACATGAAAGCAAAGGCAATCATGACAGAACCAATGTAGCCAAAGCGGCTGATCTTTTGCCCGAGATCTGCTAACTTTTCTTGTAAAGGAGACAAACGGTCTTCGGCTGAGACCAATTCCTTCATGGTTTGGCCGTATTTGGTCTTATCCCCAACAGCGGTTACCAACATCACGCCTTCACCATCATCAACCAAGGCCGCGCGGGGAAGTTCATTTCGCTCTTCATCAATTTTATTTGGGTCTTCGACTGAAACCTTCTTAATCGGTTCTGATTCCCCGGTCAGGGCGGCAGCATTTACTTCGAGTTTTCCTGCGAGCAAGTACCCATCAGCTGGGACAGTATCGCCTGGTTGTAGAACAACATGGTCCCCAGCAACCAAGTCGTTGATACTAATTTCTTGAAGTGTGTTGTCCCTGAAGGCTTTCACTTTAACTAATGAGGCTTCTTCCAGAAGCTTTTGAAACTCGTTCTCATTACTATACTCAGACCAGGTCGCCACGAGAGTAGCCAACGCCACAGCTATTGCGATTCCTACACCCTCATACCAAGGAGCAAAGCCAATCACTGAGAGAAAAACTGTGATCCCAAGTGCAGCAATCAGGATGATAATGATTGGATCTTTTAGGTTTGCTAGTAGCTTATCTGAAAAGCTCTCTACCTCCTGTGTAGTTACAGCGTTTGAACCATTCTGATTTCTCGACTGCAGCGCTTCTGCTTCAGTCAAACCAGGGTACTGAAATTTCATCTAAACTCCTTTCTAAAACCTTGATTCATTACTTTGTTAAAATATTTTTACATTATGGATGCTAGCAGGTTTTTTCCCTTCGTAAAGCTATTTCTATCCTTTTCTTCCATAGATTACTCATGTGAAAAATATGTGACAAACAATTCATTTCATTGATAAAAATTAATTTAATCTGATTATACTAAATTAGAAATTTACATTCTACCAAATCAAATTATGCCGCTTAGTACTATTTCGTTATCTACTGGAATTGAAATTGGAAACCACCTTCCCTTCGTTTTAATTGGGGGCATGAATGTGTTGGAGAGTCGGGAGCTAACGCTTAGAACAGCAGAGACCTTTTGTAATTTAACAGAAAAGCTCTCGATTCCTTATTTATTCAAGGCGTCCTTCGATAAAGCGAATCGCTCCTCAGTTCACTCATTTCGTGGGCCCGGAATTGATGAAGGATTGAAATGGCTGGAGGAAGTCCGTCAGGCTTTCAATGTACCCGTAATTACAGACGTACATGAGCCTCATCAAGCAAGTGCTGTTGCCTCCGTGGTAGATATTCTCCAACTGCCTGCCTTTTTATCGAGACAAACAGACCTGGTCATAGCTCTCGCAAAGACTCAGAAAGCTATCAATATCAAGAAAGCACAATTTCTTTCTCCTTCTGAAATGGACAATATCCTTCAGAAGTTTGAGAGTGCTGGGAATAGCCAAATTATGCTATGTGAACGTGGGACAATGTTCGGATACAATAATTTAATTGTCGACATGTTGGGCTTTGGCTTGATGAAAAAGCTAGGCGCACCTGTAATTTTTGACGTAACTCATGCAGTACAGATTCCTGGTGGACAAGGCTCTGCTGCTGGTGGTCGGCGACATCAACTCCGCGAATTGGCCCTCTCGGGATTAGCCACTGGCATTGCAGGAATCTTTCTGGAAGCTCACCCAAATCCATCTGAAGCAAAATGCGATGGACCCAGTGCTTGGCCTTTGGGCAAATTGGAAACTTTATTGATGCAGCTTAAGAAGCAAGATGAGTTGGCTAAAAGCCTGCCACCAATCGAAGTGGAGTAATCTTTGAGGGAGGAAACACCCTCTTGCTTTGCACAAGAGGGTTGGCTAGATTCAAATTTGGAAGAGAGTTTTCCAGAATCTTTTTGAGGATTGACGGCCCATTTCAGCTATGCTTTCCGTCAAGGGGATGGATTTTGGACACACCTCCACACAGTTCTGCGCATTGCCACACGCGGCAATTCCACCATCGTCCATCAAGGAGTCTAGTCGCTCATTGGCGATTAATTTTCCTGTGGGATGCATATTGAATAGACGTGCTTGACTGATCGCTGCGGCTCCCAAGAAATTGTTATCACGGCTGTACTGAGGACATGCTTCAACGCAGCAGCCACAGGTCATGCACTCTGAAAGTTTGTAAGCGACTCCCTGATGATCTGGCAGAATCTTATCTCCAGGCCCAAGATCATGGTAACCATCCATTGGAACCCAAGCTTTCACTCTCTTCAGTGCTTCGAACATCCGAGAGCGGTCTACGGCTAGATCCCTGACAACGGGGAACTTGCTCAGAGGCTGCAAAGTAATTGGTTGCATCAGTTTATCGATCAATGCACTACAAGACTGGCGAGTCTTACCATTGATCACCATGGTGCAGGTTCCGCATACTTCTTCCAAGCAATTGCACTCCCAAACGACCGGACGTACTTTTTTTCCATCTGAATTGATTGGATTCTTTTGAATATCCATCAAGCAGGAAATGACGTTCGAATTTGGCAGGTAAGGTATCACGAAGGTCTCCCAGTAAGATGGCTGGTTAGGCCCGTCTTGCCGGAGGATTTTAAAGGTAATTGTCTTGTTTGACATTTCGCTCCCTAGTTCAGTCGTACTTGCGTGGACGTGGTTGAATCAGTGAGGTATCTACAGCTTCATAACTGATATCAGGGCCTTTTCCATTGAAAGTCGCAATCGAACTTTTCAGCCATTTCTCGTTCGATTCCCCGTAAAGCCGCATATATTCTAGGTGATCCGGCTTGAAAGAATCTTGTTTGAGGCCTCCCTCCGCCTTCAACGTGGTATACTCAAGGAAACTTTCTGGCTTAAAATCACTAGGCTGCTTGATTTCAAATTCAGGTTTATAGTGGGCTCCCCTGAACTCGTCACGGAGCAGCGCACCTTTGGCAATTACCTTTGACAGCTGTATCATGTTGTAAAGTTGATTTACAAAGCTTGGTACTGGATTGGTCCAGTCACTCGTGTCCACACATTCAACATCTTTCCAGCGTTCATCGTATTCTTCAATTTTTTCAACGGTTGCTGCAAGTCTGGCATTGTCGCGAACTATGAGGACATTTGACATCATCGTTTCTGATAATTCCGCATGGAGCTTGTATGGGTTTTCCTTACCCTTCATTTGCTTGATGCCAGTAAACTTTTCTTGCCATTGTTGTTGTGCCTTATCAAACAAAGAAGACGGAAGGTCAGTGGCAGATTCTTTTTGATTCTTGATGTAATTCACGACTCCTGGTCCCATCATCAAGCCCGTGTAGATACAGCTTAATAGCGAATTTGCCCCAAGTCGGTTGGCCCCATGGTACTGATAATCAGCTTCTCCAGCAGCATATAGTCCATCGATCGAGGTCATTTGGTTGCGTGGAGACTGGTGATCAATAAAACCGTCGGCTGTCCTTGTGTAATCAGTCCAAATTCCTCCCATCGAATAATGAACCGCTGGGAAGATTTCCATTGGCTCCTCACGAGGATCTACCCCAGTAAATTTTTCATAAATTTCAAGGATTCCTCCAAGCCTTCTGTCCAGGAATTCACGTGAATGATGAGTCAGGTCTAAATAGACCTTCATATCTCCATGCACACCCAGACCTTGATTTACACAAATATCGTAGATTTCTCTCGCACCAACATCTCTTGGGACCAAATTCCCAAATCTGGGGTATTTCTCTTCAAGAAAATATAATCGCTCTTCCGCTGGAATCTCTTTTGGATCTCTCTGATCATTTGCCTTTCTAGGAACCCAAACTCTACCGCCCTCACCTCTTGCAGATTCACTCATTAAGCGCAGTTTGTCTCGACCAGGTACCGCAGTTGGGTGGATTTGAATAAATTCACCATTTCCAAACTTAGCACCCTGTAAATAAGCTGAGGTTGTTGCAGTTCCAGTACAAACCACAGAATTCGTAGAACGACCATAAACGACCCCAGGTCCTCCTGTGGCCAAGATGACCGCATCACCTCTCTCCGCTCGGATATCACCAGTTCTTAGATTTTGGATTACGGCCCCGACACATTTTCCATCATCGTCTTGTACAGCCCCAAGATATTCATGCCATTCTATCTTTTCGACCAAGCCTTCAACTTCGTATCTTCGAACCTGTTCATCTAATGCATAGAGTAGCTGTTGGCCCGTCGTGGCCCCAGAGAAAGCAGTCCGATGGTGTAGGGTGCCTCCAAATCTGCGGAAGTCTAGGTTGCCTTCAGGGGTTCGATTGAATGGAACCCCCATGCGGTCCAGCAAATAAATGATGAAGGGGGCATGATAGCACATATCCTTGCACAAAGGTTGATGCCCCAAAAAGTCCCCTCCCTTGACGGTATCGTAGAAATGTATCTCCGGAGAATCTCCTTCTCCTTTAATGTTTACCGCCCCGTTGATTCCACCTTGCGCACAAACCGAGTGGGATCGTTTCACCGGAAGGAATGAAACCAGCAGCACTGACATTCCCTGCTCCGCAATTTTCATGGTTGCGGCCAATCCAGCAAGACCCCCTCCTACAACAATGGCTCTCTGCTTAGTCATGGATTTTTCTCCATTCTTTAATTGGATGAATTAAGGCGGTGATTCTTGAAAACTTATTATTGGAGATTCTACCAAATCGCTGACATTGAGTACAATGCTACTGCTGTCAGGAGAACAAAAACGATGATGCTCAAAACCCTTACTCTCAACTGTGCTCTGGGTGTCAGAGCAAGGCCCCAAGTCATACAGAATGTGTTAATACCATTTGCAAAGTGAAAGGTTGCACCCAAAATCCCAAGCAAATAAACACTTTTTGTGAGCCAACCTGTTTCTGCAGAGGCAAATCCCTCGGCCAAGTGTTCGAAGTGTTGGCCGTAAGTATCCGTCATCAGTGGCATCACCTTAGTATTATATAGATGCGCGAAAATAAATAACAGAACTCCGATACCACTAATTCGCTGAAGCCAGTACAGAAGATGTGAGAAATAGTGATAGGAAGGCTGTGGGGTTGCCTCAATGGAGAGTTTTGCCCCTAAAATCGAATGATAGAAAAGAGGTATGTAAACGAAGATGATCAGTAGCCAGATTGCTAGAGGGCTATCGTAGAATGCATTTGTATACTCGTTATATTTCTCAGCCCCTTGATGAAGGTAAAGTTGGGTGTAGAGATGGTATACTAAAAAGAGACCAACTGGGATAATACCTGTAAGACTATGAACACGGCGGGCAAAGAAATGGGAGTTCATCTAGACCTTTCCTCAGGAATAAATCGCAGGTTAGAACAGTGAGTCTCTCCGGTCACACTTTAAGTCAGTTGAGCAGAAGGCATAATCTAGTCGATCACGTCTCCAGATGTCAAGATTCTGAAACCTTATTTAGCGCTGAGGAAAGGCGTGATTTGTAGCGTGCTGCAGTTCGCGCATGTAAAATACCTTTTGTTACCGCTTTATCAATTCTCTTCTGAATTTCTGGATACTCCCCTGCAGCTAAAGCCTTATCAACTCCAGCCAAAACTTCTCGATATTTTTTCACTGAAGTTCTCAAGGATGAGCGTTCAGATCGATTTCTTGCTGTGCGCTTAATCGTCTGACGGATGCGCTTGAGTGCAGATTTATGGTGTGCCATTTTTCTCCTTCAGAAGGCATTTGGAATATGCTCCAACTCCGGAGCATCGTTTTGTTAAAAAATAATCGAAATCACGTCGAAGCGAGGCTGCATTCTCAGCTTACTTGGGTGCTGAGTAATGAACACCTCATAAAGTTTTCTGAGTTTGGTGCGCTTTGCTAGAGTAACCGAAAGAGATGGATCAATATTACCGCTAGATCGAGATTTTACTTCGCAAATTACAAGATGGTCTTTGAACTCAGCTACAATATCAATTTCACCGAGACGGTGTCTGATGTCTCGCTCTAGAATACTATACCCAAGGCTCTCCAAATATTTCGCAGCCAAATTCTCTCCATCAATCCCCAATTTCTTTCTGGCAGACATCCTTCACCAGCGAAATGTTTTTCTATGAATTGGGGTGGGACCATACTGCTGCAACAGTTCCTTGTGACGTTTAGTGGGGTAGCCTTTGTGCTTTGAAAATTCCCACTTTGGAAATTCTTCATCATACCCTTGCATAATCTTATCGCGAGTCACTTTTGCCAAGATTGAAGCTGCTGCAATCGATTTACTCTTTTGATCTCCTTTTACAATGGCTTGAGCAGGGAGCGTTAGCTTAGGCAATCTGTTCCCGTCAATCAGGACGTAATCGGGGACTGGCTTCAAGGCTTCTACTGCTTGTTGCATCCCTTTTAACGTAGCATTCAAGATATTTAATTCATCAATTTCAATGTTTCCAAGAACTTCGATTTGATGACCAATTGATCCTGAGATAATCGCTTCAAATAGGGTTTCGCGACGTGATTCACTCAACTTTTTTGAATCATCAACGTCTAAAGAATCTGCCGTGTTCGGATTCAAAATCACACCAGCAACGACTACAGGTCCCGCAAGGGGACCCCTGCCTGCTTCATCGACACCCACAACTCGATGATAGCCCTGATTCCAAAGTGCCACCTCAATATCAAGACCTGCTGCGGGCACTGATCTTTTCACGGATACGTGCGGCCTTACCTCGACGCTCTCTCAGGTAGTAAAGTTTTGCTCTCCTCACATGTCCATGTTTGAGGATTTGAACACTCTCAATTCTTGGAGAGTGTATTGGGAAAATCCTCTCGACACCATGTCCTTGAGTCATTTTTCGAACAGTGAATGTAGCCTTACTGTTCTTGTCTCCAAGGTGCTTGCGAATGACAACACCCTCGTATGCTTGGATACGCTCTTTGTTGCCTTCACTAATTCTGTAATTCACTCGAACTGTGCATCCTACCCGAAAGGCAGGGATATCGTCACGTAGCTGACTTTGTTCAACTACTTTCATCAAGTCTGGCATCTTTGCCTTTGTGTTTTTCAGTTAGTAAGTCAGGACGACGCTGCAAGGTACGTTGCCGAGCTTGCTGACTGCGCCACTCCAATATTCGGGCGTGGTGGCCAGAAAGAAGTACTTCTGGGACACGCTGCCCTCTAAATTCTAAAGGTCTCGTATACTGGGGATATTCAAGAATTCCATTATGGCTAAACGTTTCTTGTTCAGCTGATTCTTGATTCCCCAGAATATTTCCTCTCAAACGGCTGATGGCTTCAATTAAGACCATTGCGATGACTTCCCCCCCAAGGCAAATGAAATCTCCTCCCGAAATTTCTTCATCCACATAATCTCTGATTCTTTCATCAAAGCCTTCGTAACGCCCACAAATAAAAAGTATACATTCATTACAGGCACTCAGTTCTTCTGCTTTCTTTTGCTGGAAGGGATTGCCCTGAGGAGTTAGCAGTATAGAACGAACTTTCCGATCTTGGTTTTCATAGAATGATTTTCTGTCTTCAAGCGCCTGAACAACCGGCTCAGGGCGAAGAAGCATTCCTGGTCCACCCCCGTATGGTTCATCATCAACCTGTCGGTGCTTACCAATTCCAAATTCTCGCAAATTAGTGAGTTTAATCTCCAGTTCTCCTTTGAATATTCCCTTTCCAATCAAACTCTCATTCAAGAACGAAGAGAATAGATCAGGAAACAAAGTGATGATGTCAAAAGTCAGAGGGTTTTTCACGACTCCATTAACCCTGGAATTGGATCAATGACCAACTTTTTGTTCTGACTATCAAAAAACTTAACAATGTTTCCTGAGGAAGGAACCAGAAATTCTTCTCCATTAGGTTGTTGAACCGTGTAAACGTATCCAGCGCCAGTTTCAATAATTTCGACAACCTCGCCCAGTAATTTCTCTAGTGAATCAACAACGATGGCACCTTTTATCTGGTGCAAGAACACTTCATCATCACCCAGCGGTCGAAGATCTTTATCATTGACCAGCAACCTCAATTTTTTCCAACTTTTAGCGATATTTCGATCCCCACATTCCTTACATTTGAGAATCCAAATACCCTTATGAATTTTGAGACTCTGTATATTTATCGTCTCAAACCCATTGGCCTGTTCTCTTAAGAAAGATTTGAGGGATTTGCAGTAGAAATCTGGATCATCAGTCAATGGATAAACTTTAAGTTCTCCCTGCACACCGTGAGGTCCGATAATCGTTCCTAGCCAGGTGAGATCCGGATAATCAATTTCCTTCTTCTCAGACACCTTCGATGGAAGCTAACTTCATTAATTTCCGAACACGATCTGTTGGCTTCGCTCCCACAGACAACCAGTATTTGGCTCGTTCTGCATCAATACTAAAGCGATTTTCTTGAACCATGGGGTTATAGGAACCAAGTCTTTCAATGAAACGCCCATCTCTTCTAGAGCGTACATCAGCTACAACGATTCTGTAAAATGGAGCTTTTTTGGCTCCACCTCGAGCAAGTCTGATTTTGACCACTCAATTCTCCTAGTTTGATTTAATAAATGCAGTCTACATAAAGCTGCGAGACTGCGGCGGCATCATATTTTTCATCATCTGCATGGCTTTGCGTGGATCTTGGGTCTTGGAAAGCTTGTTCATCATCTTTCGCATCTGGGTGAACTGCTTCATCAAGCGATTGACATCATTAACTGCTACCCCACTACCTACAGCGATCCTTTGTCTGCGTGAGCCATTCAATAGATTGTGATTTTGCCTTTCATCGCGAGTCATGGACGAGATGATTGCGTCAATGCGATTGAATTGTTTTTCATCCACCTTTGCATTTTTCAGCAAATTTGAATCCACACCTGGGAGCATCCCCATCAACTCTTTCATTGAACCCATTTTACGCATCGTACGAAGCTGATCTCTAAAATCATCTAGCGTGAACTCATTGCGCCTGAATTTGTCTTGGATCTCAAGGGCTTGAGCCTGACTGTAATTGTGCTCAACTTTTTCAATCAGGGAGAGCAAATCCCCCATTCCAAGGATTCTTGATGCGATTCTCTCAGGATGAAAAGCTTCAAGGTTCTCTAGCTTCTCACCAACTGCGATAAATTTGATCGGCTTCCGGGTGACCGCACGAATTGAAAGAGCTGCTCCCCCCCTGGCATCACCGTCCATCTTTGTCAGCAATACCCCTGTCAAGTCGAGCTCATCATTAAAGCTCTTGGCCATATTGACAGCATCTTGACCCGTCATCGCATCTGCGACAAACAGAATTTCTTGCGGGTTGACCCGCTGACGCATTTGATGCAGTTCATCCATCAGTTGACTATCAATATGTAGGCGACCAGCTGTATCAATTAGAACCAAGTCTCGGTTGTTGATTCTTGCCGCTTCTACGGCAGAAGCCGCAATTTCAATTGGATTTTGATCATTTGTAGAGGGATGACAAGGTAGGTGAAGTGACTCTGCGAGTATCCTTAATTGATCAATCGCAGCAGGTCTGTAAACATCTGCGGGGACCAGATACGGGCTAAATCCCTTCTGGGCATGGTAATTCGCCAGCTTACCAACAGAAGATGTTTTCCCAGCACCCTGAAGCCCCACAACCATCACAACTGTTGGCCCATCTTCGGATTTGGCAAGGGACTCATTACTCGCACCCATCATGTTCGTTAACTCGTCATTAACGATTTTGATGAATTGCTGTCCCGGGGTCAGACTCCCTTGAACTTCCTCACCAATGGCACGACTTTTGACGGACCTTAGGAAAGCCTTGACAACACGGAAGTTGACATCCGCCTCCAGCAAGGCCATCTTTACTTCCTTGAGCGAATCATCAATGCTGGTTTCCGTGAGTCGTCCCTGGCCACGCACTTTGCGCAATGTCGTGGTCAATTTTTGGGACAAGTTTTCGAACATGAAACCCTTGTGAATTCGAAGCGTTTGGAAGTGAAAATAAACTGAGTATTAAAAGCCTTTGGCGGGCATATTGTCAAGTTCAATTCTAGAGGGAAGAATGTACAAGGTTCTTGTTTTCATTGGTTTGTTGGTTCTCGCAGGATGCCAACCCTGGCAAGATGATTTGAATCGTAACTCGATGCAGTTGCAGGATTTGGAAGCAAGGGTCCGAATGTTAGAATCTCAGGTTGAAAGCCTCACAACTGAGTTGGGGGGCCGTAGAGCAAAAAGCGGATCATTCGTAGTTATGGAGATTCCCACAGTAGAATTGGTAAAGATGTACAAAAACAATGACGAAGCGTTCAATCAAGCTTTCAGAAAGTATATAGACCAACAAAACTGATTCACTGAATTTAAATCAAACTTGCAACAGAACAAGCTTTGGCCTATCAAGAAAGTTCGAATCGAATTCTACCAACAATTCATCAAGGATAATGTATGTTTGGTCTTGGCATTTGGGAACTGATCATCATTCTCAGTATTGTCGTGATGCTCTTCGGCGCAAAACGACTCCCCATGATCGGCGAGGGCTTGGGCTCAATGATCACAAATTTCAAGAAAGCTACGAAAACAAACGAACTAGAAGAGAAAAAAGAAGAGTCAGTTCTGGTGGAGGGATCTTCAAAAGAGAAAGAAGGAGTTAGTTAATTTGACTCTGGTTGAATGACTAAATTCAAGTTGACTTCCATTTCTTTCAACCTTGCGATTATAGGAATCAAAACACCGTAAGCTACGTTTTCATCAGCCTCCACATCTGCAAACCAAGGTCCACTTCCTTGCTTCCAGGCACCAACCTTTGTCTGGAAGCTGTCTACCCAGACTTTACCGTTTAAATCTCCGATTTTGTTGTCGCCAATAAAAATTTCTTTGTCAGCGTTGATAACTACACGGAGCGGATCTAGTTCCTGGGTTTGCTCATCTTTGTAGCTATCTTTGGGCAACTCTACTTGAATTGCTTGATTAATGATTGGTGCTGTCACCATAAAAATTACCAATAATACTAACAAGACATCCACAAAGGGAGTCATGTTAATATCACTGATAGAGTCATTTTCCTGACTGTGCCAACTGCTCATAAAGAACCCATTCAATTCGGTTCGTCAGTTCAAGACTAAAATCTCTCATTTGACTACCCAGGTTTCTAACTCTGTTGCGATAATGATTGAAGGCCATTAATGCAGGTATTGCTGCAAGAAGCCCAGCTGCGGTCGCAATGAGCGCTTCCGAAATACCTGGTGCCACAGCCGCAAGGCTTGTGATACCTGAAATTCCAATGCCCTGAAAGGCGTCAATTACACCTAAAACGGTCCCAAATAAACCTATGTAGGGGGAAGCACCCGAAACAGAAGCTAAAATATTTAATCGATGTTCAGAGTATGAATAGCGTTCATTATATGAGCGTTCCATCACTCTCTGAAGGCGTTCGTTTAGCAAACTTACTGTGGCTTCGCTATGCTGGGAAGAAGGTTTTTGTAAGCGACGATAAGTCTGATTTATTTCCTGGTAAGCTTTACGAAAAATGTATGCTAGTGAAGAATGTGGGAAGGTATCTACTTGTTTGTATGTCTGATCGAGAGAAGATTCGCGAAAGAGAAGAAGAAATTTCTGATCGTCTTTTTGAAATCTGTAGAACTGCAATCCCTTTAAGATGATGACAGCCCAAGAAAGCGAAGATAATAGCAGGAGGGACACCAGCACTAGTTGTCCAATGAGTGTACCCTCAAGGACTACCTGCAAAAGGCTTTGCCCATCAGTCAACTGTGCCAGTACTGAACCCATTCAGAGAACCGGTTTGCCTTAGAGTCTTGTAAATTCAACGCGTCGATTAAGACTCCATGACTCTTTGCTTTTTCCCATTTGAGCAGGTCGTTCTTCACCAAAGCTTACTATGGTGAATCTATTGGGATCTGCACCAAGTCTATCAATCATGTAGCTCAGAACAGCTCTTGCTCTTCTTTCACCCAAAGCAAGATTATATTCGTTGGTCCCACGTTCATCGCAATGGCCCTCCAACTGTATCTTGATACCAGGATTCTGCTGTAACCACCGGAAGTTGTCTCTGAGTTGAGTTTCAAACTCTGATCTGATTGAACTTTGATCAAAGTCAAAGTAGACGACGTTCAAGTCTTGAATTCTGTCTGACCCAGTCTCGGCAGGCGCTGGCAGAAGTTCGTATCTGCGGGTTTCAGGTGTTGCTTTATCACCACCTGGTTGAAGATTACCACGCATGGATACCACTTGCTCTTCCAGCTGATTAATTTCTTCTTCAGCCTCAGCAAGTAATTCTTTAGCCCGATCATACTCTAGCTGAGCTGCAGCGAGCTCTCTCTCTGCGGCTGATCGCTCTTCTGGTGTCTGAGCATTCTTAAGTCTTTCTTCAGCTTTACGAAGCCGCACTTCTGCAATAGCCGCTCTGCGACGAGCTTCTTCTGCCTTATCAGCTATGATCTCAGATTGTTCTTGAAGTCGCTCTGTCTCAGCCATTCTATCAGCGGGAGCTTGCTCGACCATAATCTGAGTTTCTTCCGCCAGCGCTCTGGCTTCCTCGACCGCAGCTTGTGCATCTTCGGTAAGCGATCGTTTTAGTTCCTCCTGGTCAACAACAGCTTCTTGCTCGGCCTTTGCCAGGGCCTCTTCGGCTTGTTTGATTGCATCTTCTGCGGCAGTAAGTGATCGCTTGGCTTCTTGACGTTCGGCTCTGTTGGTAGCAGAATTGACTTTTGCTTCTGCAGATTCAGCTTTCTCTTGAGCTCTTTGCACAATCTCAGCAGTGGCTTCATCCGTTTCGATTGAACGAACTCGTTCAGCTACGTCATCAGCTTTTTTTGCAATCTCTTCAGCAGCAGCAGCATTTTCTTGAATCTCTAGTAGTTCTTCCTCAGTTAGTTCTGCACTAGGTGGACGCGGGTCGAGTTCTTCGGTGCACCCTGCACCCAATAACATTCCCGCCAGCACGGCAGTGGCCAGTTTCTGTTTCCATACCTTCATAGTGCGTACTCCGCAGTGTGAGTGAGGTTTTTGTGAATTATTCTGTTCGAGATCGATCTCACCTCAGTTAGACCTATTCCATGGCCAAACCCTGCCAAAAGCAGAGCCACCAGTTTAAAAGCAGCAATTTCAGGGCCACTTTCTGAGGAAACCGTTTATATTCCAGAATTTCGTTTAAAAAGTTGAAAAGCAAAGATTGGCTGAAAACAGCGCTTCTCAAACAACTAAGAGAATCTCAAATCTTTTGGAGAATTACGATGGGAATTCGCCTTCAAGGCACAGATGGCATCCGAGGACCGATTCAACAACACCTCCCACCAAGTGAACATCCAGTAAAGTGGTATTTGCAAACCGGAGATATAACACCCGAATTTTTCCAACTCTATACATATTCAACATGCTGCTTACTCCGAAAATTTGGACTGACGGAGCTCAGTAACATTATTGTCGTTGGTTGGGATTCCCGAGATTCAAGTGGTACTTTTAACAATGCAGCAATATTGGGTATTTTGCAAGCAGGGCTGGCCCCTTACTCTGTCGGGATTTTACCTACACCAGCAGTTGCCCTTCATATGCTAGCTACCCAAGCAAGCGCTGCAATAGTCATGACCGCTTCCCACAACCCTGCAGATCAAAATGGGGTTAAAATTTTTCTGGGTTCTTCTGGCTTAAAATTATTTCCGGCAGATGACGAATCATTGACAGAATTTCTTCTGAAACAACCCTGGCCTCTTCCGAGCTCAAGAATTTTTCATGACATCTGCGATGCATCCGAGGCAGCCCAGAAAAACTTTATTGCGCATCTTCTCCAAAACCAAGATTTTGAGGTTATACTAGATCAACCCGAATCTATCAATATCATTACTGACTCAGCTTTTGGTGCTTGCCAAGTAATTGTGCAGCATTTCCCCAAAAGCTGGAGCATATTTCAGCATTACAACTCAGATTGTTCAAATGAGATCAATCGTTTCAGTGGCGTAGCTGATCTGGAGGGAACTCGCTGGTTAAGCGAACAGCACCTGAAAAACAGTCAGTGGAAAGATCACACAGCATTACATCAACTTTTTCAGAATCTACAAAAAAATCCGAAAAGTCTTCATCTATTATGGATCTTTGATGGTGACGGAGATCGTTGCTTTATTTTAGTCGCTGATTCAACTCGACAGGGTATTCATATTCTTTCTGGTGATGCTCTAATGCTACTCATTTCCTCAGAATCTGAATTCCAAAGCCAAAATAAATATATCTTCAATACTATTGAAAGTGATTTAGAAGCTTCCAGTCGTATTTTGGGTAAGAAATTCAATCTTCGCCAGAGTGCTGTTGGCGATAAGTGGCTACTTCTGGAGGCCTTCGATTCTCGAATCAAAACTTTGAAAGAACACCTCCGAAAGTTTTCCGGAGCAAAAAAGGATCTGATCGATGAGATTCAAAACACCTTAGTAGAAATGAAAAAACTGGGCAGGCCCAGCGCGTTTGAACTTACTCGATTGTGGAAAAATTTGATCAAGGAGATTCCAGAAGCGAATCAATTGTCTACTGATTTCTTTTTGGGAGGTGAGGAATCGGGCCATGTCATTGTACCAGCAACTCACAACAAGGAACTTGTTTTTCTGGGTAACGGCCCGTTAGTGGCTTTCAAAGCGACCGAAATTCTTTACAAGCGCTGGTCACACAATCCAGAAGAGTTTTTCAAAAATATTGAAGTACTCCAGCCTCAGGGCACCCGCGTTACTCTACCCATTTACTATGTAGTCAAAGAAAAACTACTAGAGCCCAGATTTAGGGATGAACTATGTCAGATCATCCAAGAGAGTGCTGGAAATTTTTATCCAGAATTTATCCAAGACTGGATCAATCTTCCGGAAGACAATGAGCTTTTAATGCTACAATTGAAGGATAAAAACACTCTGAAAATTGCGATTTTCATTAGAAATTCAGGTACTGAGGATAAGCTCTCCCTGTACATCCAAGGTAATGGAATGTCTGAAGCGGCTTTGAACGAACTCTCTGCAGAAATTTACTGGCACCTTTTGTGTCATTGTAAAAACAGAAATTCTAATTGGTACCAGTCAGAAGCTCAGATCATGGTTGAACTTCTCAAAGAATCCACAGTTATCTCATGGCCAGAGAACCCAGTCACTAAGTTCAGGCTACTCCACGAGATGCGAAACAAACAAAAATTTATCACGGGAGGCCCAGAAAATTTGGCCCTTACAGAAATGGGAAGACGCTTCGCTCAGTTTCTTTCTGATGATGCTGACATTAGTATGGCGGGTAGATAAATCTAAAGCTCACTATCAAGTTCTCATCTTGGAAAGTATCTGGGAGGGGTGGAAGTTGCGAAACTGATAAAATGGCATTGACAACTGATTCCTCCATCTGAATTGAGGAACCAAAACTACTGATAATTTCAAAGCTCTCTAACTCACCAAGGCGACTTAACTGGACTTGAATAACAACATTGCCTCCATTGGGTTGTGATCCCTGGATGTAGTCTTCTGGAGGCTGAGAATTCCACGCATATCGTAAATGTTTCGCCCATCGACCAATATAGGATTCGTAAGGCCATTGATAATTACTCAACGTAAAGAAGCCGTCACCACCGAGACCCAATAATCCTTGTTGACCGTTACCAATCGAACTAGCCCGTGCTTCTCCAAACCACTTTGTAACCTCACCTGATTGCCTATTTGATTTCGAAGTCTCTCGATCGATTATAGAATCACTCAGGAAGTAGTCTTCAGGCAAATTTGGCTTGTCTTCCTTTCTCAGATTTATACGGTTTCCATAACGTTGATCTTCAAATTGAGTTCCTTGCTCCTGCTTGGAAATTAGCTTAGAAAACTCTTCATCATTAAATTTCATCTTCGAAAATGAGAGCGAATCTTGCCTGTTAAAGTTCTGCCCTTCTTGATCTGAAACTGCTGCCAAAGTTGGATCCAACGCTGATGGATCTGGTTGACGGTTTAGGTTGCCCTTTGGCAAGGAAGCACTTGGCATCGGGATCAGACTCAATTCACTCTGTGATTCCTGGATTAATTTCTCCAAGTCTAATTTTACTTCGTCTTCAGGCGGGACGACAATTTCTGCAGGCATTTCAACTACGTCAAATTCAAGTTCACTGAAATCTTCCAAATCCACTATTTGCTGACTTTCTAGTGGATTCTCAGGGAATTGAATGATGGAAGGCAAATGAACTTGATTGCTAGGAGAAACTGAATTTTTTGCCAGCCGAATCTGAACAGCACTAACCTGACGAGTGGGATAGTCCTTTAACAAGTTTAGAGTGGAAAGGAAGAAAAGATGGGTGAGGATGGAAATAATCAGGATGATTATTTCCAAGTAGTTGAGCTGATGGGTTGATTTAGTGCGTTGATTAGTTTTGTTCAATCACTCTTGGTACTTTGAAAAACTTTCCGTCCAGATAAGGACTAAATTGATCGGGGGAAACCTCTGATTCTGTACAGATGTCTTCACGGCCATTCACTTGAAGTTGATCATCACGGTCTGCTATCTCACCAACATCTACCTCTTTAAGCTTTTCAAAATATTTCAAAATGACTGTGAATTGTTCAGCAAACTTTCCTACTTCTTCATCTGACAGTTCAAGCGAAGAAAGGGCCGCAATTTTTCTTACGTCATCTGGCTTAAACATCTGTGGAATTCTCTGCAAAAACAGGCTGTAGCATTAATTTGATTTCTGCTTGCGCTACTAACTTTCCCTCAACATGGGCTTTGCCCTCCAATACCCAAAGACTTTGACGATTTGCTTTTGCCGTTGTTGTCAAAACCACTTGGTCTCCAGGGACTACAGGAGAACGAAATCGAGATTTTTCGATCCCTGCAAAAAAAACAAGTGATTGCTTGACAACGCCCTCGGGGGTTACTGAGTGAATAACAATTCCTCCAACCTGCGCCATGGCCTCCACAATCATAACACCCGGCATGACGGCCATTTGCGGAAAATGCCCTTGGAAAACCTGCTCATTGGCAGTGACGTTCTTGATGGCTTTGCAGTAATTGCCTGGATCCAACTCTAGAACTTTGTCAATTAGCAGCATCGGATAGCGGTGAGGGAGGATTCGCTTAATTTCTTCTAGATTCATCATGTTAAATTGGATCTGTTTGAATTGACTGTAAGCGTAATCACTCGCTGTTTTGATGCTTCAGTGAATTGTAATAATCAATAATCTTTTGAGTAAGATCAGTAGTTTCCTCTTTCATATACAGAATCACCTGAGCAGCGTTTTTTTCTAAAACCAAATCATAGTCGCTTCTTTGAGAAACCGTTCTGATAGCCGCCTTCAGATCCTGAAAAATGGCTTCTGTCAGTTTTCTTTCTTCTAATCTGAGTTCCTGCTCAAACTGTCTGACTTTCTCTCTGAGAATTCGTTGCCTATTCTGGAGTTCTTGCTCTTTTTCCTGTTTTGCTTTTGGTGTTAGCAGAGGATTGTTACGGAGATCCAAAGCAATTTGCATCAACTCCTCTTCTTCTACCTTAAACTCCTGCTGCTTTTGTCTTCCACGACTCTCCAAAAGGTTTTTGGAACGCATACCCTCTTCCGACTCATTCAGAGCTCGATTGAGGTCGACGACTCCAATTTCAAGGGCGTGCGCATTAGAAATCATGAAGACAAAAAGAATTATCGAAAGAAGGTATCGCATTGGCCTTAGAAAATGTAAGATGGCAGGATAATCCGAAGTTTAATCGAAATAATTTTTAAAACTAACACAGTTGACGAACTTTCAAAGCCTAAAACAAGAAATTATTGTATGCATTTGCCCAGCGATCCGCCTTTACAAATCTGACCATTGGTCCAGACAGCCCCTTTCAAAACCGTTCCTATCAACTTGGTATCTTCTAGTAAAGCTCCAATCAAGTTGGCTTCAAATAAAACTGCTTCCCTCAAATCAGCTCTAGTCAGATCTGCGCCCTGAAGGTTGGCTCCTTGAAGATTGGTTTGCTTCATATTGCTCCTACCCAGGTTCGTGTCACTAAGATTTGCACCGGTCAGATCACTCTTGTAGAAGTTTGCACGAAATAAGTTCGATCCTCGTAAATTTGCTCCTTGAAGTTCCATTTTTGATAGTTTTGCTTTGGTCAATCCGCACTCTTCACAAATCTTGTCTTTCTTGAAGGTCTCGAGATGGCCTTTATCAAATGCGAGAATCTCATTTGTTCCGAATAATGCGAAAACTAGTATGGAGACCCAGTAAATCTGATTAGATATCATCAAATGCCGAAGTTAAATTAGTACTTAGAAAACACTTCTTTTAGTTGGAGAATAGGATAGTCCTCTCGAAATATAGCTAATTTTGACTTCATCCTTCAGATCTTTGAAAGATGTTCATCCAGTGCTTTGCGCATAATGATTTCGGGAGCCGGTCTCCCTGTCCAGAATGAAAATGCCGCTGTTCCTTGATATAGCAGCATTCCTCCCCCATTCAGATTTGGCAAACCTAGCTTCTCCGCTTCAAGCAACAAAGGGGTTCGTGAAGGTCGATAAATTATATCTGCAACAGCCTCCAATTTATCAAATCTACTTAGATTAGCTGGAATAGAATACCCATCGCTTCCAACAGTAGTTGTATTGACTAATAAATGCAGTTCTTCTTTCTCGATTTGTTCCAAGGACACAGCACGTACGCTTTGCTGACCAAAGGATGCTTGGAGAAGCTCTACAAGTACAATTGCACGCTCGTGATTGCGATTACAAATAAACAATCGACTAACACCAGCATTCAATAACCCCACTGCAACCCCACGTGCAGCACCGCCAGCTCCGAGCATTCCCACTGAACTTCCTGATAAGCTCAGACCTAATGGCTCTAATGAACGAATAAAACCAGTCGCATCAGTATTTTCTCCAATCCAGTGCCCTGAGTCATTTCTTAGTGTGTTGACAGCACCGATCTTACGGGCTGTATCTGTAACTTCATCTAGATATTGAAACACGTCGCTCTTATGAGGAACCGTGACATTGATTCCCTGAACATTCAGCGCAAGTAGGCCTCTCAAGGCATCCCCCAATGAGGACGGTACAACCCGGAAAGTCACATAGACAGCATCAATTCCCAACGCAGCAAAAGCCGGATTTTGTAGTGAAGGAGACAGTGAGTGAGAAATTGGATCGCCGATTACACCATAGATCTGTGTTGTGCCATGAATCATTGACTCACTCACTCTCATGGAATCGTGCAGCGATCAATCCTACAGTTGCATCAAGTGCTTCTTGCTCATCTTCTCCAGTTGCTTCAACGGTGATTTGAGTACCTTGAGTCCCAGCAAGCATCAAAACATCCATGATAGTTTTGGCGTTGGCGGACTGCCCACCTTTTTTTATTAATACCTTTGATTGGAACTGATTTGTCAGCTTCACCAATTGAGCGGCTGCCCTTGCATGCAGACCTAATCTATTGATGATTTCAACATCTTTAGAAACCATCTATCAAATTCCTGCCTGTTCACGTAACGCAGCAGCCTTGTCGGTTTTTTCCCAAGAAAATTCCTCTAGTTCTCTTCCAAAATGTCCGTAAGCAGCTGTTTTTCTGAAAATTGGCCGAAGTAAATTTAGAGTTTTGACAAAACGCCCAGGTTTCATCTCAAAATTTTTCCTAATCAACTCTGAAATTTGCTCTTCACTAATTTTATTGGCCCCAAAAGTATCCACAGATACTGAGACTGGCTCAGCAACCCCAATTGCGTAAGCCAACTGTACCTCACATCTCTGCGCCAGACCTGCAGCCACCACATTTTTAGCAATGTACCTGGCCAAGTAGGCTGCTGATCGATCGACCTTGGATGGGTCCTTACCGGAGAATGCACCACCCCCATGCCGACCCATCCCACCATAGGTATCAACAATAATTTTTCTACCGGTTAATCCTGCATCACCTTGAGGCCCTCCGATTACAAATCGCCCTGTCGGGTTGAGATGATATTGAATGTTACCCTTGTCGAATTGGGCTGGAATTACCTTCGCAATTACCTCCTTCTTCAAATCATCATGTAACCGAGACTGTTCAATCTCTGGAGCATGCTGTGTACTAATCACAATAGCGTTGACCTCTACTGCCTGACCATCAACATAGCGCACGGTAACTTGAGATTTGCCGTCAGGACGAAGATAGGGCATTGTGCCGTTTTTTCGAACCTCGGTAAGCCTTGCTGTCAATTGGTGTGCTAGCGAAATCGGAAGCGGCATCAATTCGGGAGTTTCATCACAAGCATATCCGAACATCAATCCTTGGTCACCTGCGCCTTGCTCTTTGCCGTCGTTTTCATCAACACCTTGTGCGATATCGGCAGATTGCTGGTCTAGAGCGATCAAAACAGCACAGGTATCACAATCAAATCCCATTGCTGAATTTGTGTAGCCAATCTCTTTGATAGTTTGCCGAACTACCCTCTGAAAATCTACTTGTGCAGTTGTTCTCACCTCACCAGCAACGACGACCATTCCCGTTGTAAGCAAGGTTTCACAAGCCACACGACTATTGGGATCTTCCGTCAGCATTGCATCCAAAATCGCGTCAGAAATATTGTCAGCAATTTTATCCGGATGGCCTTCAGTCACACTTTCTGAGGTAAAGAGGAGTTCTCGCATTTTAGTTCTAATTGTAGTTAGGTTAGTGAGGAAGTTTTAAGAGGTTCAAATCAGGTGTTAGTGAGGTGGGAGCAACTTAAAATGTAAGCAATTTGAATTACGTAAAGCCACTCGTCTTGTCAAGTTTCCTGCAAATTTACGATAAGTTTGAAACTTCCACGCTTGTATTCACGTCGATCTAGGATTTCCAGATAGTGAGAAGCAAGTTGATAAAGATTGTCATCTTCAAGCAAGAAATCCTCCGGTGTACACACTTGCAAGAGTTGAGAAAAATATAAACGAGCATCGAAAAGATTGTGCTCTCTGTAGGCAAGTTCCCCTAGGTGATACAAGGTCCTCGGCTGGTCTCCCTGCAATTCCAAGCTTCTTCGCAAGGCCTCTTTTGCTTTGGATAACCATTCGAGACTCAGATAAAGCTTACCGGCTTCTAGAAGTAATCGTGCTTTTTCAACTGAGGTGATCTGAGATTGTTCTAACAAATGGTCCAAATGATTCAGAAACGTTTGAGGATTGCACTTCCTGTTGTTGAGGCGTGGAAAGTCCAGCAACTGGAAAGCCTGCATTCGCTCAGCTTCTTCATCTGTCAACTTTAGCATCTTTGCGGTTAGTACTTCGGAAAACAAAGTAGCTCGAAAGCGAGCATCCGTTCGGAACTCAAGTTTCCCATTACAATTTTTGCAGTTCAGTTTTTCAGGCATCCAAAGATCCTGATCTTGCAAAAGGCGTCTCTGCTCTACCAATTCGGCATCAATATATAGTTTTTGAATGGGGTAATGATATGCAGATTGGCACTCCTGGCAGAAAATCCGAACATGTGGAACAATTTCTTGGCGGAAAACAACCTCTTCATCTGAAGGCATCAGATCCTCTTTGCCATGCAGAAGACACAGTAAACACAACAACTGTCTGACGGAATTTTCTCCCTTTCGATAGTAACCTAGCAACTTTTCCAAAAATCGTTCATCAGGGACCTTTTCGATCAAATTGAGCAATTGATCAAAGTGATGATGGATCAAAAGTGGGAAATGCTCTACTACCTGATCTATCAGATGTGATGTTGGGTAGCGAATGAAGAGTTCCAGCGAGTAATCCAAGTGCTCATGCTGGCGAGATTGAACCAAGTCTGGAAACCATTTTTCATAGATTGCTGTCAGTTGTTCCATCAATTCCGTAAGCCGATACTGCCAAGGCCTCGGCAGAACCAATGGAAATGGGTAGAAGCGTTCGATTGAACCAGAGCCAACCAAGCGTAACAGCGCTTGTCGTGGATCTCCTGGAACAGGGCTCATCGAGGCATCTGCTGCAAACTGTCGAAGTTCGTTTGGTTGCAATAACAAATCTCTGAGAAACATCCTCATCCAGGTTTCGCGCAGTAAAGGAGACTGATATAAGCGCAGGCTGGATGCCATCTGATCTCTTGATTTCTCCAAAAATTCTGTTTCACGCAAACTAAGCCAAGCAGAAACAGGCAAGCAGAGAAGAAGCAAGAATTCTTGGTCCTGAATCTTCAGGATTGTCGAATCCCAATCAGTCGCGACAAGTTCCTTAAATTCTTGAAGACAAGGCCATTCGGAGGTCAATTCAGAGTGATCCAATGAGAGGCGCATTAGCTCTTCCAATGCTTGCAATAAAGGGGTAATCTCTTGCTGCCGGCGAAGCAGATCCAGGCGAGCCAATAACTCCGATAATTCAACGTCGATTTGCATCGACAAACCGTAGAGACACTCCGGGTAGAGTTTTTGGAGAGACTTACCGAATTGCAATTGAGCTTGGAACCATCGGATCAGTTCAGCACAATCAAACATGCTTGCCAAATGCTGAAAGAATTGGGGATCAGTGAAATGCACTCGGAAAAATCGATAATGACGCATCAACCGTTCAATCTGGTCGGAACTTTGAACGCTTTGGCACAGATAACCAAACAAGCAGAGCGCCTTCATGTGATTTTCGCGCTGTTCCCAAAGTGCAGCCTCTAGTTCATCCCAAATTTCGGTATTTAGGCTCTGCACAAGGCACTTGATGGCGCACTGAAGATCAGCCAACTGAAGTTCCTCAGATTCCCATAAATGACGGAACCATTGCGACAGGGCGGGTTTGAATGCGGTATATTTCAACTCTACAAGGGCAACAGCACTGGAATGTTTCAGCGAACCCTTAGAACGATTAAATAAGCCAAAAATTGGAAAAGCAAACTGCTTTAGATGATATCTTCCCACAAGATAAATTGCTGCTTCCCGACTCTCCACAATATCTGATTCCAATAACAAATGGACAAACTCGGCCGCGCGTTCCTGCCAACACTCAATCAGTTGATAAACAGCCCACATACGAATCTGTCGGTGCTCAGAATGCAATAGATCAAGAGTTTGCTCGAAACCTAAAACTCGAGGCCCCTGCCATCGAATAAGTTCTTTACCAAATTGCTGAATGTCGTCCTGTATTGCCATGTCGAATCCTGCAACTAGCGCTCTATACGTTCACATCCCATTTTGCCATCGAATTTGCCCCTTCTGTTCCTTCGCAGTTCGGAAAAATCGACCAAGTGTCCATAGGGAATACTTGGAAGCCGTTCTACTCGAAACTAGACGTCGAGTCCAAGGTATCACAACTAACGACTTGGAATCACTCTATATTGGCGGAGGTACTCCAACTGTTCTTTCATCAACCGAAATTATTTTCCTGATGCAAGGCATCCGCCAGTCCTGGCCACACTCAAGAGACTGTCAGATATCAATCGAGTGCAACCCAGAGGATGTTAAATCCGATTATTTGGGGACACTCCTTAATTCAGGTGTAAATCGTTTGAGCATAGGTGTGCAAAGCTTTCAACAAGAATTTCTTCAAAGCTTGGGGCGTAATCACACCGTAGAACACCTTCATCAAAACTTAATTGCACTCAGAGATGTTGGTTGGACAAATTTCAATGTTGATTTGATGTTTGGCCTCCCTAATCAAACCTTAGAACAATTTCAATTTGACGTAAAAAAAGCACTCGAATGGGACCCCACACACTTGTCATTCTATGCACTTGAATTGGCCGAACAAACCCCTTATGGCAAAAGCGAGAGAATTCGAAAGTCTTGGCAGGAAGCTCAAGAAATTACCACTGATATGTATTTGTGGGCTACGGATTATTTGGAAAATAATGGGTGGGAGCACTACGAGGTTTCCAATTTTGCCAAACCAAACTGTCAGAGCCGAATGAACCAAATGGTGTGGAATGGTTCAGGATATCTAGGAGTGGGAGTTGGTGCTCACTCTTATGATGGACAAAGCAGATGGGGGAATCTGAGGTCTCTTCACCGATATTTACAATTGTTGGAAGAAAATTGTTGGCCCACAGCTTTCTCAGAAAATCTTACTGACACTGAAAAAGCGAACGAATTCCTGATGCTCCAATTGAGACAAACAAAGGGACTATCACTAAAGAAGTGGGAAGGAAAATTTGCTCCCAAAAATTGGATGGACACTCATTTTGATTTATTGAGAGCTTGGCAAAGAGAAGGATTGTTAAATTGGATGGGTGATCGAATCGTGCTTACAAAAAAAGGATTACTGGTTGCGGATGCTCTGACTGCCGAATTAAGTTTTTGATTTCTCAGTAGATACAGGGTTGGTGCTTCTCGCAATCTTTGATGTATTGCATTAAGTCTTCAGGTGCCAATCTGTGATTTGAGCTTTTCGGCACAAATCTACTCAGAAAGCTCCGTTTCAAAGGCCAACCAGACATGGCCAAGAAGAGCCCAAAGGTGTTTAGTGAAATCTGCTGCAGGGAGTTCCAGTCAGTTTTGTATGGCAAGGGTTTTTCCTTGTAATCTGTATAAGATTTTCTTCGCGCAGCCTGCAGAACAACTGTATTGAATGGCGAACCCAATTGAAAAGATGCCCAGTTGTTTTTTATTGAAAATCGATATTTTGGCAGCCCTTGATCCTTAATGAAGGTTAGGTTGTCCTGCCATTGATTCAACCAGAATTTATTTTCTAGATAAAATTGAACAGCATTTCGCCAACGCCAATCGGTTTCTAGTTCAATCCCTTGAAAACTATTTTCGAATGCAACTTCTTCTACCAAAGCTAAAACTTTTTTTCCAAGGCCGAGACCACGAAATGCTGGCAATAGGTAGAGGCTCCCCACAAAAAGTCGATTCTTACCAATGGTTGGACGGCCTAGAGCTATTATCCCCGCTCGATCATCAGATGCTTTGATCCAAAAGTGCTGGTACTTCCCCCAAGCCTCAGGACCCAAGAAGGATTCTGTCTGTAGCAAACATCGGTTGCGCCAATATCGTCTCTGCTGATTACTCCACCCATTTGGATCTTCAATAATTCCACATCGGTTTTCGACAAGAATTGCCAAATCGTGATCAGCCCAGGCTTGGGCTTCTTCCGGATCACCTAGATCTAGTTGCTCGAAGGTCCCACCTATCACGAAATTGTCAAATTTGAGAAAACGATTCGGAATCATTTCTTTAAAGAAGCCAATCTGCAGGAAGTTGACTTTGAATTTGATGTTGAATTTTTTCTATTGATTGGGAGGCATCAATGGACGCATACCGTTTTGATTCACTCCTCAACAATTCTCTGAAAGAAAGATCTACTCTTTGGAAAAACTTTACTGATTCCAAATCTAGCCTTGAGAGTCCCACACCCCCATTGGCCTCTCGTTGACGCAAGCGTTCAAGAGCGATTTCCGGAGATAATAATAAAATGAACGTTTTGTCAGGTTGAAAAGGTTGAATCTTCTGCCGGACTATGGAGTCAAGAAAGGCCAAATCTAAATTACGCCCACCACCCTGATAAGCGACGGTAGAATCATGGAAACGATCACTTATTATCCACGTTCCTTCAGCAAGTGCTGGAACCACCTTCTCCTGAAGATGCTGAAGTCGATCTGCCAAGTACAAGAGGAGTTCGGTTTCAGGAATCATCTCCTGATTTTCAGGATTCTGTAACACCTGCCGAATTGCTTTCCCGATTCTTGTTCCTCCAGGTTCTCGGGTCAGTTCTGTGTTGATACCCCTTCCAAGCAAAAACTCACTAAGCAATCTGGCCTGGGTACTTTTCCCACAACCGTCAATTCCCTCCAGAGTAATAAATCGTGGTGGAATCTTACTCATTGCAAAACATTCAATTTTAATTGAATTGATGACTTCGAGAGCGGAGAACAACAGAGAATAAAACAGCCGGAATAACTAGAATTCCAGCTGTAAACCAACTCTCTTGTTCTACAAAAATACTTAGAAATCCACATGATAAGAGGCCAATCAGTGATACCCACTTTGGAAAAATTTGATCATGATCTTTGAGCCGAAGTGCTGCCAGATTTGTGATTCCATAGTAGAGAAGGACAGTCACTGCACTTAAAGACCATGTCATGCGAACATCACCCATCAAACATAGCGCAGCGACAACAACACCTGTGAAGAGAACAGCTCGTCTTGGGTTACTTTGAGTATCCAATTTAGCAAAAGATTTTGGTAGATGATTTCTTCGCCCAAGAGCCAGATAGACTCTTGAAAGTCCAAGAACTAGATTCAGTAAAACACCCAGCATCGCAGTGATGGCACCTACCTGAACACATGTCTCTAACCAAGGCTGCTCAAAAGCCTGCACTACTACTTCTAGGCGAAGGGATTGATTTAAACCACCTCCGAGTCCTAAGTCAGCCAAATACTGATACTTTGTCAGGACCCAACCAACAGAGGCGTAAAGTAGCCAGGAAACTCCCAAAGTTGCACAAATGGCCAATGGAATTGTTCTTCGTGGCTCTCTCACTTCTTCCCCCAAAGTAGCTATTCTACCGTAGCCTGTATATGCAACGAACAATAGTGCCGTGGCTTCCAGCAGCCCTTTTGGAGCTAATTGATCGTCTCTCAAGTTAGAATCAGCAGTCGTCCCTATAAAAGCAGCAAATAGAACAAAAGAAACTAATGATAATATCGTTATCAGAACGATAGCGATATTGAACTGATTCGATCTTCTAAGGCCAAATAACACTAAGCAGGTGACCAACAAAGAAAGAGCAGCACTTCCAAGTCGCAAAGCAAAATCAGTAAGCTCCAAATTGAGTGCAGCAGCGGAAAAGCTCAGTGCTCCCATTGCAGCAGTAGCAGCGGAGGCACTTTTAGCCGTTAGAAATAGCCATCCGGCAAATATACCAACTAACGGGTGCAGGGTTCTGTAAGCATACTCATAGGTCCCTCCACTGACAGGGAAAGCAGCCGCCAATTGCGCACTGCTCAATCCGTTGCAGGCCGCAAGAATTCCTGCAAAAAGGAGAGCCAGCCCAATCCATTCTCCAACTTGGCCAATTACTAATCCAATGCTGACAAAAACCCCTGTCCCAAGAATTGACCCTAGGCCAAGAAAAATAGCTCCCAGGACACCAATCTCACGACGCAGAACCTCCGGATTTCCCATGATTTCGATCGTTCAGAGTCTCAAGGTTTGACCGTGTTTCACTGTGATAAAGCTTTCTGGACTTAACTTCTTCTCTGTCAGGACTTCTTTCAGACGTTGTGATGGTTCCAGTAACGGTTCGTCGGTGAGATTCAAGAAAGTTCCCCAATGCATGCCAACAGAAAATCTGCTTTGAACGTCCTGATGAATTTGAACAGCTTCATCTGGATTGACATGCATGTCTTGCATAAACCATCTCGGAGCATAGGCCCCAATCGGTATTAAGGAAATATCCATACTTCCGAAGCGTTCACCAATGTCTTTAGAGTCCTGAGAATAACCCGTGTCACCTGCGAAAAACATCTTCTGTTCAGGCGCCTCTACTGCCCAACCAGCCCAAAGTGTCTTGTTGGTATCGAATAGTCCTCTCCGACTCCAGTGCTGCACAGGTACGGCGTTCAATTGCCAGTCACCAACTCTATGGCTTTGCCACCAATCAAGCTCGATCACTTTTTCCTTGATACCAATATCAGCAAACCAATCTTTCAAACCTAGTGGCACCAAAAACAGAGGTGGATTTGCCGGCTGTTGTTCTACCAAAGCCGATGCAGTTTTCCGTTCTAAATGGTGATAGTGGTTGTGTGAGATAATGACTATATCAATGACAGGAAGATCCGTTAGAGATAATCCTGGTTCCACAAATCTCTGTGGTCCCAAAAAATTTACTGGCGATGCTCGTTGAGTCAAATGGGGGTCTGTAATCAAATTGACCCCTTGATATTGCCAGAGAAATGTCGAGTGTCCAATCCGTGTCAGTGTTGGCACCGTTCGGTTTTCTCTGAGGAAATCAACATCTGGCTTGATCAATTCAAACTGAACGGGTTCTTGTGCGATCCGATTTTGACGCCAGCGCCATAACTTAAAAAAGCTTTTGGTCATCCTCTCAGGTGGAAGATAATTATTTTGAAAACCATCTTCTGTGTGATGGGTAGGCCGATTCTTGGCTAGCCCGTGAGAATCGATACAAGCACTCAAGGACATCAGCAAAGGAAGTGACAGGGCAGACAATTGTCGTCGGTAAAGCATTTTGAAACTAAGGAGGGAGTGAAGGCGTTCATCACTGAAAAAAGTGTAAGCTGATCTTTGTTCGACTAGCTTAACAGATTTGGGTGTGCATCCATGAGCAAATCGTCAAAGAGACCTGCTGCGTGGCGGTAAGAAGCCAGACAGGTAACCATTGCGGCATTGTCTGTACATAATTTAGGTGGAGGATACCAGAGTTTAATGCCTTGCTTTTTTGCTTCCTCCTCAAAGGCTTCTCTTAGAAATTTACTGGCCGCCAAGCCACCAGAAACTGAGAGGCGTTTTAAGCCATAGGTGTCTAAAGCTTGGAAGGTCTTATGAGTCAACACACGAGCCACACTTCTAAAAAAACAGGCCAATACTTCGGGCTCATTCTGTTTTGCCTTTTCAGGTTCTTGTTCTTTAAATCTCAGAAGTGCTGTCTTAAGCCCACTGAATGAAAAATCAAAATCTGGTTCATGAATGCGAGGGCTTGGGAACTCGTAACTGCTTCCTGGATTGCCAACAGCAAAACGGTCTACAACGGGTCCTCCCGGCATTGGATAGCCAAACAATTTCGCTACCTTATCCACACACTCTCCCGCTGCATCATCCATACTTCGACCAACAATTTCGTAATCGAAGTGATCTTTAGCATGCATCAGAAGAGTATGTCCTCCAGCAACTACCAAATGTAATATTGGATACTGAAAGGGTTGACCTGAGAGAACACCCGCGTAGGGATGCGCTTCAACGTGGTTTAGACCGATGAGAGGAATCTTCAATGAGAACGCAAGCGTTTTGGCGACCATCACTCCAACTAGAAGAGCTCCTAGTAATCCTGGTAAATTACTCACAGCAATGTAGTCCAGGTCTTCCAACTTCACATCTGCTTTACGAGATGCCTCATCGATCAAAGCATGAATCACTTCGAGGTGTTTACGGGCTGCTCGCTCTGGAACAACGCCTCCAAATTCTGCATGGTCTCTATATTGAGATAATGTCAGGTTTGCCAGAATTTCTTGGTGCCCGCGCAGGATTGCAACTGATGTATCATCAAATGTTGTATCAATCCCGAGTCCCAAGGCATCTTTAGTCAAATTTAATCTCTCAAGTATGTTGCTGCATCAGAGCAAGACGTGAATATCATAAAAGGCATGAGTATAGGCAGTCACTGCAAATCCACGCACAAAATAAAGTACTGTGAACAATAAGCCAGCTACCCAGCGAAACAGGAAGCTATGCAAATCAAAGTCGTCTCCCAGACTACCGACATAATGAGCTAAGGCAAAGAGAAATGAGGCGGCGAGGATCGCAATCACAGCAGTTAAGACCGTACTCCGCAAAATTGGGTGTAAGCCGAAGAACAAACCATTTAACAGCAGCACTCGAAAAACAAATTCTTCGTATAACCCCGCACCAATTGAGAGGGCGAGTTTCTGAGCTGTCTGGTTACCAATCAAGAGATCCAAAACACTGGAGTATAAGAGTAGGTTCACCAACACTCCCAGGACCATGCTGTAAATGAAGGCCTCTAGAAGTAAGATCCCAGCATGATTTAGTGGCAAGCCCATCTCAGGTCTTTTTAATCGAAGCCAGACGAGAGCACCAATCAGAATACCGATCAAAACAAAGGTCACGTGTTGTGGCCGAATTTCAAACGCCTGAAACACGTAGCGCACCCAAACATCCATTGCGTTACGGATCTGCCAGGTTCCTCCCGTGTCGCTCAAAAGCAATAGGATCTCGTAGCAAACCAATAGGGGTAAGGCTAGAAGCACGGATGCATAGGGGCTCCTAGTCGTCTCCCAGTAGGAAGGCATCATAAAGCTTTAGATTAGATTCTTGTGATTTGAACGGAATCGATGAAATTCAAGCGGCGTAGCTCAAAGGCGCGATCTTCGGCCTTATCCTTGGGCACCTTGCCCACACGTACTCGGTAGAGAACACTGTTGTCCTGATTAATGTGCGTATGAATATACGCATCAGGAAAGCCCTTCTCACGCAGTTGATTGAGCACATCCTCAGCATTTTTTCGCAATTTTGAAGAAAATACTTGAACAGTATAACTTGAACTTGGCTCTGAAGGACGGGCTTGATCGACTGATTCCATGTTTTCTTCATTAGCCGACTTCAATTTGAGATCTGGAGTTGCTACTGCAGGAAGTGCAGGAGGCTGTAAAAGATCGGTCGGACGAGGTGAATTCTTAATTGTGTTGGCTGCAGAACTAAGAGCCTCCGTACGCTGCTGAAGACGGTCTAATCTTGGTAAATCTAGATTTATTTGATCTTCCTGGGGTTCACTCAGCCCAAAAAAACGAAGATCTTCTTTTTTAAGATCTGGGGCTTCTGGACGATTTGTTTCCTGAGAAGCAATGTTTGCTTCTGGTAACTGGCGCATGCTTTGCCCCGTGATCATACCCATGTAGAAACTGACCACTAAGCTAAATCCACTTATTACCAGAATCATCATTGCAACCGGATAGGAAAGTTTCAGCAGAAACATTGCTTTTTGTTTAGCCATGAAGATTCCGTTAAGTGGGGATCCAGCGGCCCCGCAGGGTACGGTAATCCAGTTCTTGCTGGAGCATTTCCAAAAAATCTTTGCGCCTCATCTCCTCTGCACCCAAGCTCAAAAGATGATCTGTTGTGACCTGACAATCTATGAATCGCAATCCTTGTTCCATTGCAAACCTAGATAATGAAACCAAGGCTACTTTTGATGCATTACTTTTTTTGCTAAACATGGACTCACCGAAAAAACAATGTCCGAGGGAAATCCCATAGAGTCCCCCCACCAATTGATCTTCCTCCCAGACTTCAATGGAATGGGCAAATCCTTGCTCGTGCAACCGAAGATAGGCACTTTTCATTGCCCCCGTGATCCAAGTGCCTTCCAAGGCCCGAGTAGTAGCACACTGATCAATCACCTCTGCAAAGTGAGTGTCATATCGCACTTGATGGGGTCTGTTACGAAGAACTTTTGCTAAACTTCGGGTAATGTGGATCTTATCAGGGAACAGAACAAGTCTTGGATCAGGACTCCACCAAAGTAGAGGTTGTCCTTCTTCATACCAAGGGAAAATCCCTTGTTGATAGGCCATCAGAATCCTTTCACTTGAAAGATCTCCACCGACTGCCAACAAGCCGCTGGGTTCTGCCTCATCGGGTGAAGGAAATTGTAAAATATTCGGATGAAGTTGGTAGATTGGCATCGGCCGTCAGCTAAAGACTTCCGTCACAGCACAGATTTCAATTTAAATGGCATCCACGTCTCAGACAGAAAACGGAAGAAATCTACCCAAGTGGGGAATCCTCGGGGCAGGGGCCATGGGTTGGCTTTGGACTTATTACCTTCAGCGAGCAAAAATAGATACTTTACTCCTGCAGCGCCAAAATACCAGTTCTCGAGAATGTATAATTCAAAAAGATAAAATTTTTGAAAATTGCAGAACCTCAGCAATGAAATCAGATAATCCCTCTTTACCCACTTTAGAAGCCCTGCTCGTTGCTACAAAAGCCTACTCTGTAAGGAGTGCTCTTTTACCACTTCAAGAAACATTGATTAAAAAGCAGATCCCGATAGTTCTCTTACAAAATGGACTTGGTGTCTTTGAAGAAGTCCGCAAGCTTTTCCCTGAACAACCTATTCTGATACTATCAACTAGCAATGGAGCTTACTGGCATGAGTCGGCATTTCTTAAACTCACTGGAATAGGCTCCACTTATCTAGGGACCTTGGACAACTCCATCCCAAAGTCATTGAAAAACATACTTTTCAAAAGACTCGGGGCGACAGGCCTGCCTGTTGTACTAACTGACAACATCCTCAAACAACTTTGGGGGAAACTTCTTGTCAACTGTTCCATCAACAGTCTTTCAGCTCTATGGTTGTGTCGAAACGGAGACTTGCTTGACAATCCAAATTCTAAGCAAATTTGGAAGAGAATTGTCCATGAGGGGGTTGAGGTGATGAGACTAGAATTACAACAAGAAGTTGAACCTTTAGAAATTCTTTCCTTAATTGATCAAGTAGCCCACAAAACCAGTGCGAATTACTCTTCTATGTGTGAGGATCGACGAAGAAATCGACCTAATGAAGTGGATTATATTCTGGGTTATTTGGTCAGGAAAGCTCACCATCACGATCTCTCTGTTCCAACTCTGGAAACATTAGCAGAGCTCTTGAAACTTCCTGAAAACTCATCATTAGAACAAACACCAAATTGAGCTAGTCGGATGGCTACTGGATTTTACACCAACACAATTTATCTTGAACACGACACAGGCAACCACCCCGAAAATGCTGATCGCCTTCGAGCAATCGATCAGCATCTCCGGTACAGCGGTCTCCTAAATGAATTAGAAGTGCGTCCTGGACGCACCGCAGAACTAAAAGAAATAGAAATGCTACACTCCAAGAGGCATATCGATTCCGTTCAGGAAGCTGTGGAACTGGGTAGAGGAACACTTGGAACCCCAGATTGTGTCATTTCCCCTGGAACCTTCGGTGCAGCCTTACACGCAGTTGGAACTGTTCTCGATAGTGTTTGCCAGGTTGCTAACGGCAAACTAGACAATGCTTTTTGTGCTGTTCGTCCTCCTGGACATCATGCTGAACATGACTCAGCGATGGGCTTCTGTTTCTTTAACAATGTAGCAATTGCTGCAGAATTTTTGCGTACACACTTTGGATATCAGAGGATTCTCATCTTTGATTTTGACGTACATCATGGTAACGGCACACAGCATCTCTTTGAAGAAAACGCACAGGTCCTATACGCAAGTACACATCAAGACCCCAGAACTTGTTATCCTGGGACTGGATATGCCAATGAAACTGGCTTTGGATTGGGTAAGGGATTTACATTAAATTTTCCAATGCCTCCCAGTACATCAGATGAGAAATATTTAGAATTTTTCCATAATCGAATCATTCCTCAATTCGAGGAATACAAACCAGATTTTATACTTCTTTCTGCCGGTTTTGATGGACATATTCGTGACACGCTAGCGATGCTAAATCTCACCGAAAATTGCTATCGTGAAATTACAAAAACAATGAGAACTATCGCTGAAAAATTTGCGGGTGGTCGTATGGTTAGCTTGCTGGAGGGGGGTTATGATCTGGAAGCGCTGGCTCTAAGCGTAGAAGCCCATATTCAAGAACTTCTAAATTGATGGAGGATTTTCAAGACTTTGAAAAATTAAACATCAACTGGTTCCCAGGGCACATGCGCAAGGCGTTGCGGGGGGTAGGGGACCAAATTAAAAAAGTTGACGTTGTCCTTGAGTTGAGAGACGCCAGACTCCCCATCACCTCACAAAATCCTGACCTACAAAATCTTTTGATCAACAAGCCTTCTTTAATTCTATTCAATAAATCAGGTCTGGCTGATCCAAATCAAATCAAGAAGTGGGAGTTAAAATTAAAAAACGAATCGACCAAGCCCTTCCTATTTGTTGATGTAAAAAAAAGAAAAGGACTCAGCCAAATTATTCCAAATTCAAAAAAACTGATGCAAACACGCTGGGAAAATCTGCGACAAAAAGGCATCAGGCCTCCTGTTTTGAGACTGATGGTTATCGGTATACCCAACGTGGGAAAATCTAGTCTGATAAATGCTCTTGCTTGTCGTGGTGCTACTCAAACTGGTCCCAAGCCTGGAGTAACTAAGCATCAGGAGTGGATTGTTCTCGGCCAAAATGCTGAACTACTGGACACTCCAGGGATCCTCTGGCCTAAAATCCACAATACCATTGATGGATTGAACCTAACCCTCATTGGAGGTATCAGAGATGAAATCGTTGGTGTGGAGAGTTTATCCAACTATCTGATTCAACTTGGAAGAAAGCGTTTTCCACAAAAGCTGTTAGAGAGATATAAAATTGAAGGCTGTGAGGCACAAAGCTCTCAGGAAATTCTTCATCAAATCGCTTACAAGCGAGGTTTTTTTCGTACTGGAGGAAATGTAGATATTCAGCGAGTTTCGGAGATGCTTCTTCATGATTTTCGAGAGGGACTCTTTGGCCCAATTAACCTAGATCTATTGTAATCTACATAGTTGCCCTGACTCCGCTAACTCTGAGAAGTGGGCGTTTCAAGGATCCACCTGACCAGTTTTTTTGCCTAACGTGAAACAAACCCAAACTACTGGGATTCTCGATGCAGCTTAGATGGCCACTCCAGTAAATTTCAGACACAAGTTGCTGAATACAGTCCTCACCCTCAACCACTGCGATTCCACTAAAACTTACCGGACCAGATCCCACACCAGCTTGTAGAATTAACTTACCACTGACCCAGATCAACAATTGGGAATCTACTTCTTCAAAATCACTCGCTGAAGGTAAATTTAGAACCAAGTTTCATCTACAAAGATGGATAATGGTACCATAGAACTATGATTGTCTGAGGCAATCTGAACATTTTCACCAGACCAGTCCAGTTGCTGAGATCCAGAATAAGAAAAATCAAAAGGTGGTTTCGTCCAAGCATCAGCTAACCAGAACCAATGTCTAAGACTCGTCTCAACTAATTCTCGATCCTCACGAAAATCCCAAATGAGCATGGGTGGTAAGTCAGGAGATTCTCGCTGATGATATGCTAATTCCGTCACATCGAATTGATTGATTGAAAGCAACACTTCAATGCTGATTTCTGACTGTGAAAACGTTTGGTAATCAAGACCAAGCAGCATATTTGTTCCTCCATCCACTTCACTGACTAGCGCTTGCCAATCTATCCCCATTCCTGATGCTATCAGCAAACTTGTTGGAGATGCTGTAAGGGATGACCGGGGTATGTTTCTTAGGGAATCCAACCTTAACAACGCAACGGCCTGGGCTTCCTGATAAATTTTTAAACGATCTAGTAAGATTTTGCTGTGAGCTTTACTTTGAGTCTCACTTTGATAAGTCCTAGCAACTAAAGCTGTAAGAAAAACACCCAGCATTAGTGTTAGAAGTAGGACAAATCCTTGGCGGTAGCTAGGCAGGTAGGCTGGAGAAGAGTTCGATTTGGGTGGCCTGCTCGTTCTCATGAAATGGAAATTTCAATTGCTCAAGAGATGGATTGTTTCTCCGAGAGAATCCCTTCTCCGTTATTTCTTTTTCAAGAATTTTTATTTTCGAGTGTAGTGCATCCGCAGACTTGAACCAATTATCCTTCGAATAATGATTGGTCCCCACTTTCCCAGTCTGAACGCTCAGACGCCATTGTTGCAGACCACTCCGCACCTGCTGGCCCCATGCAAGCCTGCAAAAGCGGCGTGGACCTACAGTTGGCTGAGTTTCGAAATAGAGAAACATAAAAACGCTCGAGAAGTCATCTTTCTTTTTGGCAGTATCCGTAACACCAGAATCCTAATCGTAGGAATTCTGCGGCAAATAAGGGTACAAACAAAATCAGTGCCTGAAGATTTGATGACTTTTCATTTAGAAGTAAGTGGACTGCCGTCAAAACCACAGCAAAATAGATGAGGCGATGGATGTTTTTCCAATGATTCGCACCAAGTTTTCTGACCATTTCATTGCTACTGGTCAGGGCTAATATCAAAAGGATTAGAAAGGCTAGAAATCCTGTGAGTAAGTAGATCCTTTGAAGATCTTTCCACAAAATCCCCCACTCAGGATTATCAAGAATGTGTAATGTAAAATGCAGACTCGCATAGAAGGCCGAAGCTAGCCCAATACTTCTTCGGTGGGATTGAAGTCGCTTGATCCAACCAAACCCTCTCCGCTTCCGAAGCAGAATTCTTAACGGAGAAAGCCATAAAACACTCACTAAAAAATAAACAGCCCAGTCGCCTGTTGCATGAACAAGATATTCTACAGGGTCTGCGCTTTCAGTAACTTGGGTTCCTATCCAAATTATTGGTAACAGACAGGCAATCCAAAAGAATGTATTGATTGTTCGCGATGCTTTGGATGACAAATTACGAATTAAGCATGAATTATTAGAATAAGGATTGCAGATTTATTCACAGATTTAGAATTTGCCTTGACTCACTTAGAATGGCTGGTTAATTTTTTTGAGCCTTCAAACTTGTTTCAAACAAGTTCGTTGACCTAGGGAGGAGTTGGTAGCCTCCAATAGTTGGGGGCTACAGTCCTAGGTCAAATCATACCTAACATTACTTCCCCACCTTCATCCAGTCTGTAAGATCATTCCTGAGCCCCTCTAGAGTACTTGCTTTAAGTGGCGCATCTAAAGTTAGTCTCAAAAACTCTTCCTCCCGATTCCACTGATCCACCTCTCCCTGGTGAGCAAAAACGACGATCTCATCGGTGTCCACAATGCCCACACTGACGCCTGACACTCCGACCTGAGTCCATAGTAGAGTATCCTCAACTTTTTGCATTTCACCCGTGCTTTCTTGAACTAGTTGGAGTACTTGAATCAACGTCTGGTCACGTGTCGCTGCCTCCAACGAATCCAAAGCTTCTCTAATTTGTTTGCGAGATGCCTCTAAATCTATCTCATCAGATAGATGAGCACTCCATAACTCTTGTGCTCCTCCCGCAGAAGCATATCGGAGAGTTAGCCAAGCTTGCTCTAAGCCTGCAAGACTTCGAATATCTTCAAACTGAACAAGGATATCCAATACCCTTTCTATTCCGTAATCCAAAGTCTCTAGCTCCTTGCGCCAGACGCCTTGGCGTTCAGTTGCCTCAAAGTTTTGCTCAGACTGAAATAAGCCAAACAACTGCTGAAATCTGTCTCTTTGAAAGCGTCTCAAACCGAATTGATAAGTCTCACCTTCATGTAGTTCTATCAAAAGGTTTTTTACAGATTCAGCTTCCTCTTCTTTAACATGAGCCTGGCATGCTTCCCAGTGCCCCTCTGGCTTATAATGATGTTCCATGTATTCTGGAGTTGAGATTCGAAACATGGGAGATGCTTCAGGATCACTACCAGAAAGTACAATCCAACCCTGCCGGTACATTACCTCAAGCAGAGCCCTCTCAACTGCTGCGAGTTGTTCTGTGCTTAATTCGAAAATGGATTGTGCCATAACTATTTGATTGGTGCTTGTTGAGTCTGTTTAACTGATAAATTTTTAGTTTATTAGAGCTTCTAATTTCAGTGGCTTAAATAAATTATCGAAGCATTTTATCAAAAAAAGTCTGTCGTAAACCAAAACTTCTTTTCCAAATGCTTTAAGCTTAAGCCGCTTCCGGATAACCTGGGATCAAAGAGAACTCTAATTTCCCCTCAATTGCGCTGTACAAACGAAGTGTTGATTAAACTCTCCATCGGTTCAGGTGAAAGCAGTTGGAAAAGAGGTGGGACTGAGAGTGATTGCTGAATTGAGATTGGATCGTTCAGTTGCTGAAACTGACGCAAGGTTCTCTGGTAAGCCACCTGGTCATTAAGCTGTCGATAAACTGTTGCAAGCCGATCCAAAAAAACGGATTGGAAGGGAGAGTCGGTTTTTAGAGCGTTCTCCAGAATCACTTTTGCTTCCTTGTACTGCCTGGTTACAAGGTAAGAAGCACTCAGTGCTTCAATCAAATAAAATTGGCGAGGGTATCGCTCTAGGCCTCGAACCAAGATTTCTTGGGCTGCTTGTTCTTGTCCACGATAGCGTTTGATATCGGCTACAAGACGATGGGCTAATCCTTGAGATTCCTCTCTGGCCAGAAATTCTTCTGACAATTCTAACGCTTGATCGGTCTGATCTAACTGTAGCAAAGTCATCGCTTGTAGATATACACTCTCCCAATGACTGGGGGAATCTTTCAACAAGTCCTCAGTATAAGACAGAGCTCGAGAATATTGTTTCTGCAAATACAAAACTCGAGCTAGAGAAAATCTCAGCGAAAATGTTTCTCTGACTATGAGCGCCTGTCGAAGCAGTTCCTCTGCCTGGTCGTATCTCCCCTGAGTGACCAGTAAATCAGCTTGCAGAGTCAGCAAATAAACATTCGTGGCGTCTTGCTGCTTCAATTTCTCGATGATTTGCTCTACCTGCTGCAGTTCGCCTCGCATCAGCTTGCGCCTTGCATTCAGCAGTTGATAGGGCAAAGGACGATCATCTAATTCCAGCGCTCTAGCTAGCGCAATATCACCTCGCAGGTAATCCCTTCTTTGGAAGAGCAATGATGCTCTGAGATAGTACAAATCTGCACGTTGATTTTGAATTTCCAGAGCGTTCTCCACCAATTCCAAAGCCTGCTGATATTCACCGACTTGAAGGCTTAACTGCGCTCGGCCTAACAGAGCTTCCACGTTTGTGGGATCTCTTCTGAGTAAATCTTCAAGAATTTGATTTGCAGTAGCTTGACTTCCTTGGTTACTGAGAAGAAGAGCGTAAATGAGTTGATCCTCAGGTTCCAACTTTCCCAACCGAGCCAACTCTTTGATTCTTGCCAGCGCATCATCTGGTTTTTGTTGAAGGTAGAAAAGTCGGAGCTGCTCTCGAAGGACTTCAACCCATTGAGGATCTTGGACCAGAAGTTCTGTAGCCAATACACTTGCGGGATAATAGTTTCCTTGGGCAACAAAGATTCTCAATCTCAGAAGTTGGGCATCTTTGTTTGATGGTTCCAAGACGAGAAGATTCTCAACTGCCTCAAGTGAAGATTCATAGTTTTGACGTTTGATTTGAATCCGAGCCATGTGGAAATAAGCTTCAACATAATTTTCATCACGTTGAAGTACCTCGTCCAATGAAACCACAGCCTTTCCATATTCACGAATCTGCTCATAACCAAGTCCTAGATTCAAATAAAGGGAAAGCCGATCCGGATCAACTTGAAGAGCAGCGTTCCATTCTTTGATAGCATCCGCATAACGCCCGCTCGCGTAGAGAACCTTACCTAACAATTCAAGATATTCAGTGTTCAAAGGCGATCCCTGAACTGCAACTCTTACCGCACCTTCTGCTTGCTCATTTTCACCTAGAAACAAACGCCCACGAGCCAATTCAAACGCCGCATCTAAATTATTTTTATCTTCACCGAGTCTTTCTTCCTGCTGTTCGACAAAAGAGGCAACATTTGCACGGTTCAAAGGTTGCCGCAAAAGAGGCAAATTCGGATTTGTGCACCCAACAATTGCAAACAACAGAGAGAAATGGATTAACCGATTTTGCAAGAACTTACGGCGCATAAGTAATTTTTTTTGATGGCAAACTTTCATTTCCTGATCTATCAACCCAGCGAACATGATAGTGACCCGGGTCCGATCGCAATTCCGGCACAAAAGCAAATTTCTCTTGGATTGGCTGCAGAGTCAGAGGAGTCTCTGGCCATCGACGACCGTCCTCACTCCGATAAATATTTACTCGATAATACATCTGGTTGTGAGCGAGAAATTTCTCATTCTGCCATCTAAATTCAACATTTTCAGAAAGTGGTTTCCAAACGATTTTGATTAATCTGATATTGCTTAAATCTCTGGAGAGCAGTCGGCTTTGTTTCAATAAAGAATCTATATTTGCGGCTAAATTTCTGGGACTAACCTCTTCAACGGTTAATTCAGGCACTCGAACAAAATTTGTAGGCAATCCTGCACTCACGTAATCGGATACTGAGATTAAATTATTGGTTGGAATAAATACATGTCGAATTTTGAAAAGAGTAACATTCTGAGGATTAGCAGATAAAGGAGGAAAAAAGTAGAATAGGTTCCCCTCACGTTCTAATTGCGGAGAATTAAAATCAAGCACGTATCTCGCTCCAACACGCAATTCACAGCGAGAACATGGTTCTTCTCTGATCAGTGTCTCTATTTCAAAGCGGTGATCCTCCAGCTTACCCTCACTAGCCAATTCCTTTAGCAATTCTGGTTCAATTAACTGCCAAGACAGTCGCAGGCTTTCTCCTCTAAATATTGCCTTGGGGTTTTGGAAAGTCTTAAGCTGGGGCTTTTCTGGGTCTGGCTGGGGTGCCGTTCGATAGCCACATGCAACCAATGATAGAACGACCAAGCTGTAGAAAATACTTCGACAAGCTTTGCTGAATAGCATTTTTTCTTGATGTTCATAAACACCAAGGGGCCGAGCGCACTTTGTGATTTGAACTATCCTCTTCAAGCTAACGTAGTCAAGAATTTCTTAGTGGGAAAATAAGGCAGGGATGGAAGGTGCTAGGCAATTCTATTTTTCACGGATCAATGAAGATAAACAAGGAGAATATCAATCTTGGTTTCTTCATCACCATTGCCATCTTTCTTTAGCAAGTCCATTTGCCTTGTCAATAATTTATTAGGAATAGATTAATATTATTTCGCAGGAACGACAAAGGAAAGACCTCTTTTGCTTTTATGTTAAAAACTCAAGCAAAAGCTTTCGGTGGAGTGTTCTTAAGGGCAAGTTCGAAGCAGGCTCTTCTCACAGAGCCTGCTGTTTGTTTGAAGAATTTTTCTTATTGCTATCAATAAGCTGGGACAAACTGGAGACCAGTCGGAGTTGGACGGACTTGGTAGAGTGCATCGCCAGCTCCCAAAATATCACCAGATTCACTGAAGCTGAATTCGCCAATAGCAGAATCTAGCATTTCAACCTCTTTCAAAGTATCAATTACTGCGGATGGATCTGATGTGCCAGATTTTTCCAGCGCCTTGGCAAATACTTGCACAGCTGCGTAGGAGCGAAGACTACGAATCGTAGGATCTGATCCAAATTCCGCCTCGTATTGCTCTGTGACGCTTCTAGCGTTCGCCACTTTTGAAAGATCAAATGGCGCAGAAACATAATATTCCATTGCGTATTTTCCTGCGTTTTCAATGAACGAAGGATCTTTTACGCCATCTCCGGAAATGAAGAAGGCATTATTTCTTTCTTTTCGGGCCTCAGCAACAAATTTAGCTGCTTCTGGATGATAACCGCTGAAAAACACAGCAGTTCCATTTGAACTGTTCACCTTTGCTTTTCGGAGCTTTCCAATTAGCTCAGAATAACTCTCAGTTCCAGACTCAATGGGCTCAAAAACCAGTACTTTGACCCCATTCTGTTCAAGACCATCTCTAACGAGACTGGCCATCTCTTTTCCGCAGTTACCTTGGTCAAAAATTACCGCGGCCTTTTTTATTCCCAAGGCTTTGACAGCGAATTCTACTTGCAAAAGTGCTTGAGAGGCGTCGTGACTGATTGTCCTGAAGAAATTGGGATACTTACCATCATTCGTGAGGTTTGGATTGGTTGAAGCAGCAGATATAACCGGAATATTTGCGCCCAAGTAGCTTGGCAAAGCAGCTTCTGTCGAGTTGCTGCAGATGTGTCCAATTACAGCAATCACATTCTCTGCTATCATTTCCTCAGCTACTTGAGCAGCCTTAGCTGAATCACAAGCATCGTCTTGCGTAACAACCTCAAGCTCTGTACCCAGAACTCCTCCAGCAGCGTTGATATGCTTGATTGCTAAGTCGCTCCATTTTTTGCAGAAATTCCATAGTTTGACATCTCTCCTGTGTACGGGCCTACTAC